>OCVV012834298.1_pt1 | contig 37510 bp, 58 predicted proteins | sample 1539721 | NCBI WGS metagenome assembly OCVV01 (sample SAMN02144230, study PRJEB22623) | gut metagenome | biome: sheep rumen | host: Ovis aries | place: New Zealand | reverse complement strand
TTATATATATAAATACCTACTTATAAAAATAAAAAAATTACATATTTATAATAATTAAGTATTATATAAAAATAACACATGTATAATATATAACTTGAATTTATAAATGTAAGTTAAATATAATATATAAGCGAATTTATAATAACTTTTTAAATAAAAGTATGTTAAGAAATTTGACAATATATAATAAATGTGCTTAATATGTAAGTATAAGGGGGAAATAAAGGGGGCAGAGATAGATAGATGTTAACAATAGATTTAGCGAGTTTATTTTATGTATTTTGTATGTTTATTATTGTGTTTAGTATAGGACTAGGTGTGAAAGGAGAAGAGAAGAAAAGTGATAATCAAGAAGAAGTATGTCGTAGCACACGGAAGAGAAGCAAGGGTAGTAGAAATCGTAAATCGTAATGCGTATTTTATCTATGCAATATCTTTAGATACAAATAGGTTGTTGTCTATCAGGTATGCTAACACTTTAGAGAATACAGAAGTTATGTTAGCAACGAATGGGGCTACACTTGGAAGTGTCATCTATTACAAAGGCGAAACAATAGATGTATCGAAGTTCTCTCAAGAAAGGCTTATACGATGTGATAGGGTTATGTATGGAGAAAAGCCTGTTAGATGTTTAACACAAAACATAAATATTATTATGCAAAAGGTATTAGGGGATAAGGACTATTCTATACTTAATACATTTAGGGCTAACAGGAATGGGAATCACTTTTATTTAGAAGAAGCTGAAGGATATACCGAAACAAGTCATTCTTATTTGGAGGCATTTGGATCATGTGTATTCATGCGTTAAACAAGGAAAGAATCCACGATGTATTAGGGACAATGCTAACAGGAATAGTAGGAATGTGTATTGTACTTGTAATGGACTATTACATATATATGTATTCCAAGAATAAAGACTTGGCATTGTATTCGAGTAATGTTGTATCAAGTATTGTTAGTACGTTGCTACTTAACGTATGGTATAAAAAAGCATTTAGTATAAAAAGGGTGGTATTCAATTTAGCATGTGCCTTATTGTCAGTATATGTAGGAACAAAGTTGGGAGAAATCATCAAGTTAGATTTCATAGAAAACGAATGTATAAGAATCCTAGTATTGCAAGGAATTATCGGTCTTATACAATTTATACTAGGACTTATCACAAATATTGTATCTTACCGTAAATTAGATAAATTAGATAGAAAGGGGTAGATAGATTGCCAAACGAAGTATCAAAACAAGATAAAATGGACTTAAAATCATTTCTTGCACCTGAATTGTTAGCCGAATATATGTCTTACAATATTAAGCAACAATTATATACCAAGTTTCGTGGGGTTGGACTTGCAATGGAAGTTGCGTGGGTAAAAGCTGGATTTCCACAAAAAAACGCTAGACCAAATGCAAGTTCATTTGAGAAGAATCATCCACTTATTAAAGATATTATCAAGACATTGCAAACAAGAGCCAAGTTAAACGGGCTAGGTAAAGAGAATAGTGTTATTTCAAAAGAGATAGCCAACAATGCTTTACAAGGGCGTACAGTGTTAGATATTATTGCAAGTAAGAAAGGCGAAGAAGCTAATCAATTGCAATTCTATGCAGATGTTATATCGGGTAATATCAAGCAACATAAGAAAACAACTACTACCGATAAAGAAACTGGAAAAGAAGTTGTTAAGGTTGAAGAGATAGAGCCAAGCATTAGTGAAAGACTTAAAGCTCGTGAGAAGTTAGATTCATTGCTTGGAATTGACGATGTAACAAAGGTTATTGGCGAAGTAGAAGTCAATAAAGATATTACAATCAAGATCGTTGATACAACAGCACCTAAAGATGTTATCGAGCAAGTGCCTGTTATAGATGTGGATGCTGAAGAACTTGAAGAAACCGAAGATAGCGAGAGTGAGAGTGAGAGTAATGAGTGATGAAGCATTAAGTGTAGGCATAACAAGAGAAGAGCCAAAACACCAAGCAATAGGAACTTATGAAATCGTTATTCCAAAAGTATATGCACCTATATTTACAGATAAAGAGCATAATAAATTCTTGCTATCAAGTGGACGTTTGAGTGGTAAAACATCAATTCTAGTCGACTTAATTTATGCTACTATTAACGCTAAACCTGATAACGATATTGTATTGCTACAAGCAACAAGTGCTGAAATTAAAGACAGTATTATCAATGAAATTGAAGCATTCTTTAGAAATAAAGGATTTGATGTAGGCGATAAACCTACAAATGAAATATATATACCTAAATCAAAGGATAGAGTAATATTCAATGACGGAGCGCATAAAGGTGGAATTTATATCTTCCCAATTACCGACTCTAAAGGTGGTCAACGTGCACGTGGTATTAAGACACCACATCCATTGTCATTAGTATTGTTTGAAGAAATACAAAAGAATAAAGATTCAAACGTTGTAGAACAAGCCTTAATTACATTCATAAGACAAACTTCAAACGATTGTAAATTCGTATTAGTAGGTAATAACGAAACATTAGGACATTGGTTTACACGTTGGAGCGCTAAAAAGCGTAAAGACCCAACTTGGGTATATATTTATGCAAATTGTTATGATATTTGGACTTTATTATCAGAAGAAACTAAAAAATACATTGAAGATTTCAAAGCTTCTGACCCAGTAGAATTTAGAAGAATCTATTTAGGAGATGTAAAAGCCACAGTTAGTAATAAAGTATTCCCACAATTCGTGCGTTCAATACATTATAAATTAAGAAAAGACCTACCTAACAAAACAATAGTAAGGTTATTTATCGGTATCGACCATGCTACTGCAAACGATAAATTCGCAGTTGTGCCTGTTGCAATACTTACAGACGGAACTTGTTGTGTATTAGAAACTTGTGTAAATGACCCACAAGAAACACAACGTGCTTTAGCACCTACCGAGCAATGTGAGATATTAGATGAATTCCTAGAGTTTTTAGATAGACAATACGGCTTTTATTATAATATGACTAAAATTGTAATATCAATAGACGGAGCTGCGAGCCCATTTATTGCACAAGTTAGACATACAAAGCATATAAGTCATAATAAGATATGGCGTAATATTATAATCAAAAAGTTCACTATGAAGAAAAAGGATTATAATATGGGCTTAATCAAGTCTGCATTAGCACTTAAAGTAATAACAATTTTAAATGAAGGTAAATATGAATGGGATGGAACTAGAAACCATCACTGGTTGTGCCATGAATTGGAAGCACAAACATATAAAAATGGTAAACTAGATCCTGCTATTCCTAACGACGTCGTTGACGGACTAGAATACGGTCTAATTCCTTATTATACAAATTGTTATAATCTTTCATGGCCTACAAGAAATGAAGATAATAGTAAAGTAAGTGAAGTATTAAAGAGAGCTGAAGTATATAAAAAATAAAAGGAGTGAAAATATGGATATTAACAAAGTAACACCACTAGAATTTGGAAATACTGAAATGGATGTAGTAGTTAGAGAAACATTAAGTGAAGATAATCAATTATCAACTACACAATGGTATAAAAGATTAAATTTACCAAGAGAATTTACAAAAAAGAAAACTGAAAAGGAAGTAAATAACGAACTTTTATATAATTTAAAGTGTGAAAACCTTAAAATGTTAGTAGTTTTAAAGAAAGAAGTAGAAGATTACAATAAATTCTTAAATGAAATGCTAATTCCTGCAGTAAAAGAAGAAAATAAAGAAAGTGAAGGTAATAAATAATGGCAGATATCAATCAAATGGCAGTAAATAAGGCAGTAGCAAGTGCTATGCGTAGAGAAAAGGAAACAGTAAGCGATGATGTAAAGTTCCAAAGAGCTATGATTCGTAACGAATTAGAAACAAATGAGCTTTTAACAAGCCTTATTGTAGAAATCAAGCAATATAATGCTACAATGACACAAATCGGTATGCCTGCAATTAAAACTTACATTAGAAATATGACAAAGGCGATTCATAAAGCCGATGAACAAGCCAAATCCCAAGAGAACACTAAAGATTTGGGAAAAAATGTAAAGTAATGATATAATTAAATAGAAAGGAAGTGTCGTGAATGCAACACACAATTCTATATACAGCAAGCAATACTGCTGACGAAAATAATATTATCAATTATGTTGTAACTAACCCGTTCTATTTATTTGCACCAAGTTATTATTATAACTATTATTCAACCTATTTAAGAAACTGTTTACGTTACTATGACGGTAACGTGAACGTTAAGGTTGGGAAGAATACTATAACAAACTCATTATCATTGCAAAGTATAGCAAGGGGTATTACAGGCAAGCTATTTGCAAATGGTATTGATTTTATAGGTCCAAATGGTGCTAGAAATAAGATAATTGACTGGGCTGAAAATACCGCCGATTTTGAAAAGGTAGTAAAGGAAGCGTGGACTTATGCCGAAGCAGGTGGTAGTTCAATTATCAAAATCAATAGAACTGAAGATATGAAGTATTATATTACAGCTCATAGAATAGATAATTTCTTTGTAGATGTAGATAATAGAAACAATGTAACAAGATGTAGAACATACATTGATGTTATTCAAAACACTGCAAGTGATAATACACACTATATGCTATGTGAAGAAAGATATTTTGATGACGAAGGAAAGCCTAGAATTGTATATAATATTTACGAAGGAAGCGGTAGCTTACAAACCGAAGGTATGGATAAACCAACCGAAGTTGAAAAGAGTGAAAACTTTGTTGTAAATAAGAAACCTAGCAAGTGGGAGAGTATTCCTAAAAAGATTAGAGATGTTATTAAAAAGAATTATCCTGAAATAATTTTTGGAGATGCACCTGCATATTTAACTTTCCATGATAGTTTAGGTGTATATAAAATTGACTTTACTGAAGGCAACCCAAGAATACCTAACTTCTGTTTCGGTCAACCTATTGCTGATACTTTACAAATTGAAGCAGTGCAATTAGACCAATTAAAAGTGTTTGAAAAGAAAGAAGTTAAAATGGCTCGTGCTAGAGCAAACGTTCCAAGCCAATATATGAATCCTGATGATCCAGAGCAAAAAGAAACACTTGATGAAGATTACTATGTTAAGTTAGAAATGTCTGAAGATGGTCAAATTGTGCCTATGCAATTCGCATTAAGAGCCGACCAAATTAGAATGCAAAAAGAAAATATCTATCGTGATATGGCATTTAAACTTAACTTAAGTACAAGCACTATTGCATCATTTATGAGTGAAGGCTCAAGCTCAAAGACTGCAACTGAAATTATAAGTGAAAAGACAACAACTGATACAACTTTCAAATCATGGAAGAGAAGTATTGAAAGAGTATTGAATAAACTTATAAGAAAAATATGCTTACTTATTGATTGTCCAACAGGCGAATATGTTAAGTGCTCTATCAAGTATGAAAACCAAGAAAGCCACATTGATAATGTTAAAGTAAATACAGTTGCTTTACAAAGCGGTTTTATGAGCCCTAGAAGATATGTAAAAGACACATACGGTTATTTATCTCAAGAAGAACAGGATTATGAAATAAATTATATCGAAAATCAAATCAGATTACAGCAATCTATGGCTTTAAAGCAACAACAACAGCAACAACAAGAAGTTGAAAGAATGGAAGATGTAGATACATCACCTGAAACACGTGAAAGTGTTAATGGTGCAAATCCTAATAAAACAGATTTTGAAAAAATAAAAGAATAATATATAATATTGTTGAAAGGAGCTAACTATAACAATGAATTTTAATAGAATTTTAACAAAATTAGCAAATGCAGATTTAACCGAAGAGCAAGAAGCTCAATTAGAGCAATTACTTACTTCTAAAGCTAAACCTGATGAGCAAGGCCAAAAAGCCGATACACCAAACCCTAATGAAGCCGAAAAGGTAGATAATAAAGGCGAGGAAAAATCTCAAGAAGTTGAGTCAACTGATACTGATACAAAGGTTGAAGAAAACAAGACTGAAGAGTTAGGAAAGAAAGAAGAAACTAGTCCTGAAGTGGAACAAAACGCTGTTGATTCACAAGAAAAGGCCAAAGAAAATGTGAATGGGCAAGTCATTGAAGAAACTAAAGAGCCAAGTGCCGATGGACGTCCTATTACTGATTTTGCATTAAACGTTGATGTAGATGAAAAACTTAAAGCTCTAGAAGCAAAGTTTAATGCTATTGTTGACGAAAACGTCAAATTACGTAAGGAACTTGATGAATCTAAAAAGAAAGCCGATGATTTACATACAAAATATGAAACTAACGGTTTTGGCAATTTAGAAAGCAAGACTAACGTAAATAAGGACAAACCTACAAGTGCTAATTCATTTAGCGCATATTGGAACGAAACACATTAAAAAGAAAAGAGGTAATTAAATTATGGCATTCGTAACAAAAAATGGTTTTGATGTTGAACATGGTTCATCATTAGTAGTTTATGAAAACTTATTCCCAAATTTAAAACACATTAAAGGTAAAGGTGTAACTGAAGAATACGTATCAAAAGAAGATATTATGGAAGTTGATACAATCGACATTACTCGTATTTTACCAAAGAAGATTCATTATCGTGCTATTGGTAGTACATTAAATGCTACAAATGGTAAGTGGATGAATAAAAATAACGCAAATGGTGGTCCTACACCTGAATCAGTACATTATTCATTATTCGTTAACTTCGTATATGATGAAGATACTACTATTCCATTTGCAATGATCCATTCTACACAAGTTAACTTTGAGCAATATGTAAATAAGAATATTACTGACTGCTTCGCACAAACATTAAATGCATTCACTTGGGCTAACCAAATCAAAGCATTCTTCGATGACAATACTGCAGTAGCAAAATCAGTATTCAAGTATGATGCAAATACTACACCTGCTCAAGCATTCCAATTAGCAAATGCTAACTTACAAAGCGATAAGTCAATCGGTGCTTTCACAATTCCTATGGAAGAAAGACAAGCATTCATTGATTATGACTTAAACGCTGCGTTAAAAGCACAATATGCAACAAATGCAAGTGAAGCTGCCGCACAAATCAATGCAACAGGCTTTATGAACCCATTTACTCAAGCTGAAGGAAAGAGAATTGACTCAAGAACTGGTATTTGTGGTATCTATGACGGTGTCTTAATGACATTAGTTAACGATGTTGAAAGAGATAACATTTATGAAGTATTAGGTGTTTCAAGCGATGCTACTACTAAAGCAATTCTTGATAAGATTAAAGGATTCATCGTTTATGGTGGTTCTACATTACGTGGTATTGCTATGGAAGGTATTTCAGCAAATGAACATCCATTCCAACATGGTTCAGTTGTATTAAAGCCATTCAATAAATTTGGTGTTAAGTGCTTATCAGGTAAGTCAATTAAGGTTATCACAAATGATACAATTGCCGATGCCGATTTAGCAACAGTTAAGGCTGCATTATCTATCGCAGTTAACATTGAATCTGCAACACAAGACCCAGACTATCAATCAGGTGCTCAAAACTAAATAAAAAAATAAAAGGTTACTAGAAATAGTAGCCTTTTTTCTTTTACATACTAAAGTAATGTGAAATCTATGTGAAATAATGTTAAATAATTTGCTAAAAATAAAGAAATAAAGTAAAATAAAAATGTAATCGAAAAGATTACAACTTGATTTTTTTCATTCATAAATAAACATTACACAATAGATAGAAATTGCTTTCCCCGTTTTTTCTATCAAGACGCTATATCAAAAACCTTTCCATAAGATATAGCGTTTTTCTTTTGCACTTATGTATTTTGCTTAAATTTAACGTATACAAGCATTTTAGAGTTAAAATGAATAATTAACCATTTATTGTATAAAACACGCTATACGCTTAAATATGCTTAAAATAAAGGCATATAAATAAAAAAGGCACTTTAATAAGTGCCATGCGAGAGATAATTATGTTTGATAAATACAAATCTATTAGAAGGTTTATAATATCTACATAGTTAAGTATAACACATAAGTTAAAGCAATACAACAATTTCACGCAAATTTGGGAAAAGAGTATGTTTATAATATAATATACTTGAAAGGACGTGAAAGCATGGCTAAATTAGTTAAAGTAAGATTTGGTTTAGGTAAATTAAGCGAAAAAGAATACATTTATATGGCTAATGATAATGTTAAAAAAGGAACTGTCTTAATGCCTACCGTAAATAGATGGCCACAACATGGGCCTTATTCAACAATGGGCGTAGTTCAAGGAACATTAAATATGAATGTTAAGCAAAACCAAGAACTTGTTAAGCAAAATGTATTTGATAAAGATACAGGCGAATTAAATATTGCCAAAGCCGATAAGATTTCAAGAGAAGAATTAAACAAAATCAATCCACAATTAAGAGATGAAAGTGGTAAATTTGCATATACAGGAAATGCTGGTCGTGGTATTACAGGTAGTGGTAGAGCTGGAACTTATGCTTTTGGTTTTGACCAACAATTAGATAGAAAGAATCCTGAATATCAAAAGTTAAGAACTGACAGAGCTAACGAACGTCAAGAAGATATGAATACTGGTAAGACTCAAGAAAGTTTTAGTGAGTATGCTAGTAAATACTTTAAAGAGTAGGAGATGAAATTATGACATTTTATACAGCACCAACATATACAGAAGTTGAGCTTGAAAATTTAGAATTAGAAGAAATGCACTTTCCTTACAACGATACCGAGTTGTATTACAATGGAAAGACACATCAATATGAAATTTTGGAGCAAGCATTTAAGAATCGTGGAATAAATATTAGAGCCGATTTAAAGGCACGTGGAATTGATGATTTAGACGGCTTTTTAAAAAGAGTTAGTCAAAAGTTCTATTTATATGCATACAAGCATTGTTATATGAATAGTCCTATTGCTATTAAATACTTAATTGCAGTTAAAGGAATTGTTACAATGGGGAATTTATATGAATATAGACAACAAATCATTGAAATTATGGTAATGCTAGGCGAATACTTATGCAATAATGGAGATGTTTCACAAGTGAGTGGTTTTGATTTAGACAGTGGTGCTACTACTGATATTAGATCATTACGTTATGAAGAAAGAGATTATCCAGCCGAGATGAAAGCAGTTATGCACCCACTTGGTTTAGATTTTGCAGGTAAATACAGATTTTATGTAGACGGCATTGGAAAGGAGTGGTAATTATGTTTTTAAAACCAACAAAAACATATAATCACAAACCAAAAGCGCAATTATACAAAAGATATACACAAGTATTAAATACTTATGGTTTGCCTTTAGAATTAGACTATGTATGTGTAATGATACTAGGCACATGTTATGGTGTATATGACTTGCATAATAATATGACACAAGTTGAATGGAATCAAGGCATAAGCCTTTATGAAAATAACAAGTGTTTAATTTTAAATTATGTAAATTCAACATTTTATAATCCAGTTGACAATAAATTCTATAAATTAGCAAGCATTGTTAACGGCGAAACTTTAGAAGAGAATAGTGCTACATTTGAATCTAGTGAAAGAAATATATATGATGTTGCAAAAAATGCTTATACTTTTCCAGAAGAATTGCAAATGGATAAATTTTTCTATGTTCAAGATTTTGACTATATAGAAGAAAATGACACTGACATATCAAATACACAACTTACAAAAGGCGCTACTATCAAGGTTGAAACAATGAATATTCGTTGGGACGTTGAAAATATACCTATTGAAAAAGATGATTATTTAGTAATTGATAATAAGATTTATCAAGTGGGCGACATATCTATTAGCAAGAAATATAAGCCTATGTTAAGTAAAACATATAGAAGTGAGTTGATGAGAATTGTATAAAGCAAAATACACATTATCACAACTTGTTAAAAGTGGTGTCATGAATGAGTTATTCGGCACTATTACAAAAGAAAGAAAAGTTGCTAAAAGCGATGATATTAAAGTAGATGAGCTTAACGCTTTTAATATTATGTCAATTTTAGCAAATTTATGTATTACTGCTTTATTAAGTTATGATTCTAACGTTAAAGCAGTAGTGCGTGGAAATTCACACATTCAAGTTGATGTGAATTATGATATAGAAACTTCTTACAATGCAGTTTTAAGCAATTTACAAGCAAATAAGACACTTATTCAAAGTTATGCTAATCATTCTCAAGAATTAGCAAGTGCTTTAAATTCACAATTAAAGTTTGATTCTAAAAATAAAGATAAAGGTAAATTATACTTGAGAATAAATAATCTTGAAGAAGTAAAGTCAATGACACCTAGACAAAAGAAAGCATTATTAGACAATATTGTTGAGAATATCTATTTTAATAGAGATTTTGCCAAAGCACAGGCAAGTTTAGGACTTCGTGGCAAAAACAATAGAGATATGTTTTTCACAAGTATGTCTAGCGGTCAAAGAAAAGGTTATTCTACTCTATGCAGAGAGTGGGAAAGAAAGGTGGGCTACAATGGAATATAATCCAATTTTTACAAATTTAGATCTATGCCACATTATTAGGAACATTTGGGAAGATAATTCTTTCAAAATTGTTATGGATAAAAACAAGCCAATAGATATAGATACATTTTTAAATGTTAAATTCTACGCATTTAAGTTTGACGCTAATTTAAACGGATATGACAGTTATCAAGATATGACTGAAGAAGATATGAAACGTATTATTGCAAACGGAAATTTTGGAACTTGTCTTGTAGAACAATATAATCGTGAAACTTCTTTTAGCAAGAATTTTGAAATCTTATCAAGCACTATCCGTTTAACATTCGCTTTACAAGAAACTAAAGCTAGTGTTTTAGATACATATATTCAATACTTGCATGAAACTAGAAGATGCAATTATGACTTGTTTGAAGATGTTAACGGAAAGAAATACAAGTATTTCGTTGATTTTGGCACTTTAGAAACGCTAGGAGATAGTTTTCCAAGTGCTTTAGGTAAAATTGCAATCTATCAAGTAGACGTTAAATTAGGCGCAATTTTAAACGCTATTGCTTATGGTAGTGGCGTTGATTATAGAATAGGTTTAGGCAACGAAATTGAAACGTGGCCTTATACAGATGACAACCATACTACTAAAACCGAGCCTTTATTATTTAACGCTATTAAATCTAATGTTACTTTCCAAACAAGACCTGCTACTATTTACAACAAGTCTATCGGTCAAATTCTAACATCAGGTTCAAGTGTATTTGTATTTGAATCATACGATTTCGTAGATGAAGATACAATTATTAAGCAAATTATCAATACTGCTAAAATGACATTGGCTAGTCATTGTTATGAAAATGGTGTAGATATTAAGTCCGAAGTAGTATTGAATGATAATTTAGCAGTCAATATCTATGAAGTAAGGGGAAATAAGAATTATGTATATACATTTATCTTAACTTCTTTCGATGAAGATATTGTAAATAGCGAGTTTGTTAAGAGAACAATAACATTACAATTAAGACCCAATTTAGTTGAATAGGGGGCGGTAATATGGCGTTATACAAACAAACTAAACAAGCCGTTACAATTACTGTAATCGGTAAAGGAATTGGTGGTGGTAGGGGTAAATCCGCTGCCGAAAAAAAAGCTAATGAAGATAGTGAAGAAGAAAAGACAAGAAAAATGAATAGTGCCAAAAGAATTGCAATAAAGACTGCCGTAAATTTTGCAACAAGAACTGCACCTAATTTTATTATCGGCAATATTAGTGCATATACAGGCGATAGCAATTTCCAAGCCGAAGTTCAACGTAAGCAAGAAATCGTTAGCGATGTAATATCTACTTCCGTTAACACTATTGTAGGGTTTGCAATAAATCCGGCACTTGGCGCACTTCAATTAACAACAAGTTTAGTAAGTAATGCTATGAAATACGAGCAAAGAAATATAAATCAAGCCGTTCAAGAATTTAGGCAAACTCAAAGTGTAAACTATGCTAAAGCTAGAAGTGGTATTGATTTAACTGACGGAAGGACTAGGTTAAGATAATATGAGTAAGACTAATAAAATTAAAGCATATTTTTATACCGATAATGCACCACATACCGGTAATGAAATTCATAATCTTTTAATGCCTGTTACATATACTGAAACACTTAACGGCGAAATAGACACAATGGAATTATCTTACATAGATTCTAACAAAGATGCAGTTTTACCTTCTACTAGACTTAACATTGTTGTTGAAACAAATGAAAGTGAAACAATAGAAATGGTTGTTAGAAATGACAATGTTGAGAAAACTGTTTTGTCTAGTGGCACTCATTATACACATAGATTGTCTTTAGGAAATCCTGCTATTGAATTGCAACAACGCACATGCGATAACTTCTCTATGACTTATCGACTTGAAGATGTTACTCTTGCCTACGACAACATTAAGCAAGGTCTATTATCTAATATTACTAAATATTTCGGTAGAGAAGGTGATTTCCATAAAGATAGCCGATTATCTGAAGGAGAATATAAATGGGAATTTAGAAGATCAGGTGGCTTTATTTTCTATACTACTTATGAAGTAAATATTGAAAAACAAAAGACAATTTTTACTAGAGAGCAAGTTTTCACTAAACAAGGCACTTTAATGTTAAGAGACCCGATTTCTACTGACGGATACGAAGATATTAAAAATTCAGTTGTTTATGATGACGGAATAAATCAACCACAAATTGAAGAATTAAATCAAGACGGGGCTATTTTCGTAAAAGGTGGAAATCAAGATTCTTACATTTCTAAATCTATTGTTATGAAAGACAATGAGCCTTATTACAAAATGTATTGTCCTATTTTCCAAATGTATGAAAATGACGTACATGGAAACGAAATGACAGTAGATAGCTTTAGCACTATTCTTGATGTCAAATTCTTTTTAAAAGATTATAACATTGTTACAAAAAAAGAAAAAGTATATGACCCAATTGTTATTAAAATGCCAAGAAAATTATTTAACGATAGATACGGACACGGCAAAACAAGTCCATCAAGTTATTTAAGTGCAAATGAAAATGATTGGTCTTTAGTAGGTAAACAGCCAAAATTCTTTGGTGGCACTACAACATCTTATGAAAGAGATGTAGTTAACTTATGGGAAATTGACGGAAATGTATCTAACGATATTGTAGCCAATGGTAATTATAGAGATTATACATTCTGCACAAATGGTATTAGTGATTTAAATGCATACAATTTTATAAGCGATTATGATGAACCTGCAGGGCAACTTATGCAAGAGGAGGCACAAGGCTTTAAATTTTCAGTAGGTTTGATTTGTAAAAACAATGATACTTATTGTAAGCAAGAATTTGATAACAACGATATGGAAGCACTTATGCGTGCTTGTGGTATGATTCAAGAAATTAAACTTGAGCCTAACCATACTTATAGTTTTAGATTCCAACCTGTGTTTACTGACTGCAACGGAAAAGAAACCAATGATATTTACGAAGTTGAAAGAATGGTCGGTAAAGTAACTGTTAACTATGGTGGAGGAAAAACATTTACTGAAAGTGATACTGAAGGACACCCATTCTATGATACTCATGCACCTATGGAAGCAACTAGTTATTTTAAAGAATATTCTTTCAGTGTTTTAGGTAAAGATAATCTTAATGTAAATTTCTTTGAAAGTTCAATGCCTTTAACTGCTTTAGACTTATTCAATAAAATTAAGTCAGTAAGTGGCAGTTATGATTTAAACGTTTATGGAGACAATTATCAAGCTTTAGCAAATACTAAAATCATTGAAAGCATTTATACTAACAAGAATTGTTGGGAAATGATACAAGAATTAGGCAAATACGTTCACGCAAAGCCTATTATTAAATTCGATGATGTTAGACATACCGATTACAATATATTCGGTGGACTAGAATTAACATTTAGACCTTATGGAAATGCTAACATTAAAGAGAATTCTAATAACCTAAACTCTGTATTCTCTAGTAGAGATATTCAAGATTATATTTGTGAATTAGATGCATACACAACAAATCTATTCCAATATGGAAGCGTAATTGAAGAATACTTAAAGCCTAACGACAATGACGGAAGTCAACTTGTTGTTACCGATAACGCAGTATTAAAGACTAAATATCCAATTCTTGAAATTCTTGAAATGTCTTTCCAAGTTGTATATGGGCCACACGCTAATACTTCTATTTGGTATGATATGACTAAATTCGTGTATGAGCATAATATTTACAAGTGTTTGCCAATTACATATTCACAATCATTCTTACATGCTAAATCTAACTCAATTTATTTCCATTTAGGTGGAACTGAAATTCAAGGCTTACAATACAAAGCACCTGAAGGAAACAATATTCAACCTTATGCAATAAAGAATATCTTAAAGCAATTATCAAGCGAAGAATTTATTACAAATTGCGTATTTAGAATCAAGTATAGAACTAAAGATAATATGCGTGTGCCTTATTATAGACCTGATATTAGAAAGTATCTATATCAAAACAATACTGAAACAACACCTAGACACGCTCAATTTACTAACCAAAGCGACAAATATTTAGACGCTCAAAAATATGGCGAAAATTGTTATGGTAATTTAATTAGAACTGGAAATGCTCAAATTACACGCAGTGAATGGAACTCTACTTTTGACAAACGTATTAAAGCTGGCGATTTAGTAAATATTGGCACTGATAGATATTATGTCGCTAGTGCTACTACATTTATTTATCCTGAACATATTGAGCAACAAGTTGATTACACAATGGATCATAATGCATTATCTCAAATTGTAGGTATAGATAGTGAGCCTAGATTCTATGAAATAAGCGAACAATCTAGTGTAACAAGAGAAATTATAATTCCAATGCTTGTTGAATTTTATTCAGTCGATAGTGGAGAATACCCACCTACTGAATATCCGGCAGTATCACATGGTAGATACAAAGGAATTAACTTGAATAATTGGGACTATTTCAAAGACGTGCTTGGAATAATTACAGGCGAAGAAAGTGCAAGACCTAATTATGCTAAAATAACATTCTCTTATGAAGATGAAGCTAATCAAATATTTATGTTGCCTGTAAACAATGTTGCAAGTGGACACACATTTATATCAAGTGTTGTTGCAGAAGATAACTATAATATAGGCGATAGTGAAACAAGCACCGCAGTAGGTGGAGATGTAAAAAAAGCAAGTTGGTTAAGTCCTACATTAAATGTAATAAATGGTGTTGCATTGTCAGGTATTAGTGATAACGCATATAAGATTAAAGAGCCTAACAAATATACTGATAGATTCGGTAAAGTTAAGAGCGTTCAAATCGACTTATGCAATTATAATATATCTCATGAAAACTACAACGATGACAACTTATCTTTAATAGAGCAACTACCAAAATATGATTCAAAAATGGAAAGTGATATTGAATATAAGTTATCTTATGTAGCACAAGATGTTAACAAAGATAGTAGAGAAACACTAAAATTTAATATGTGTTTAAGTGCTATTACAAATAGTGATAGACTTATTGTAAGTTCTACTATATTTAATCCTAAAGAAACTGATAATGGCACACCTGTTGAATTTAGAGTTGTCTTGTTAAGTGAAGAAGTAAACAAATTCTCTAAAGCTAGAGTAAATCAAAAATATATTGCTATATCTTCAAATACAATAAATATTCGTAATACAGCAGGTCTTAACCCAATTATAGATTTCGGTGTAGGCCTTGCAACATACAGTGAAGAAATTAACTGGGATAATGTAAAAGCAATTGCAGTTGTTTACGATATAAATACATTTAACGGATATATTAACGCACAATATCTTGTTGCTAAAAATATAACAGGTTTAACTTCTTATCAAAAGCAACATACTTCAATTTATGCTCATCCTAATCGTAAACCTAATGCAAATATTAACAACCAAGATTAAAGGAATAGGCTTTATGCCGATTTCCTTTTTTTTATCTACTTGTTATATAATATTATTAGGAAGATAACTTCCAAGAAAGGAGTCATTCAAAGAATGCTAACATATAAGATTTTTCTTAATACTGATATGACTATCAAAGATGTTATTTCTAGTGGTAATCTTGTACAATATTCTTGGAATAATATTTCTGTGAATGTTTACATACCTAAAGCCATTTATGAAACATCTCCTAGCATATCAAACACTGTATCTATGACATTTACTCAAACTAAAGAAAATGGTGATACAGTTATTACTAACGACGCTAGATTATACGAATTTAGCTATGTTAAAGATAATGTAATGGTAAACAATATTGAGTATGTATTGCTTACTAGACAAATGCCACAACAAATGACATTATATTTCGGTAATACTCAAAAATTCCAAATCAACCATTTGGTAATAAGTGATAACGAGCTTATTTCATTTGCACAAAGCCCATTGTATCAATACGAAGTATTCCAAGCAAGTAATACTCAAGAAATTCACGACGAGCCTTCTACTGCCGATGAATTACAAGCCGATATCAATCGTGCTAAAGAAGATATTGAATCACTTAAAACTTACAAGCAAGATAAATCAAGCACTAATATTCATGTAAGAACTACAAGTGCAGTTGATGATGACCCACAACAATTTACAACAAGTGTTGAATCAGGCTTAAATGTATTAAGTGTTAGAAATGATGACTTGGAAATTGACAACAAGAAAAACAAAGAAGATATTGCCGATATTAAAGCCACAATGACTTCTCAATTTACACCACTTGGTAAATTAGACGGCAATACTTCAGAGCCTACTTTAGCTCAAATCAATGCTTGGTTATCAGCACAAGGCATTACACAACTTGAATTAGGCGATTTAATCACTTATGTAGGACACGTTACAGGAGCAGTAGATACTAACTACAATTGCTTATACACAAAGAATGGTTGGATTTGGTATGAAACTACTTCTTTAGAAACTGCTAGCAATACTGAAATGGGTATTGTTAAAGGAAACGGAAACAATACTAATTCTAACGAAGTAATTGATATTCAAAACGGCGAAATTCAAGGTATCAAGGTCAAAGATATGAACGGAACTCAAAGATATTTGAAAGGTTATATCAATGATCTAGAAGATAAACAAGCCAAAATTTTAGACGGAACAACTTCCGTTCCTAAAGCTACTAATTCGCAAAATGATGGTTTAGGCAATAATATTCAAGCAACATATCAAACTAAAACTATCGGTGCTTCAAAGCAATATGTAAAAGATTACGCTTTAGCAAAAATGTTTAATGAATTGAATTATATCAACTATGATGCAATTCATACTGATATTGAACATGGTTTTGTTGGTGGAAATATTCAAAAGACTGTTTCTACTATCGGCGATGTTAAATTGTTCGACGCATATTATAAAACTACTGCATACGAATATGAATTATCACAAAACAATGTATTTAGCATTAGTTTACCAATTATGCTAAATGTATCTAAAACTGCAAAGATTAAAGTTGTAGTTAAATGTGATAATAATGCTACTGACAATAACGATACACCATTTGTTATTGGAACTGCTGAATCTGATAATATTTCATTTGTTGCAAATCAAGTATCTAAAGTTGATATTCAAGGCTCATTTACTTCTTTAACTCAACCAATTACTATTACACCTGAAAAGCAATTAGTTGTAGAAGTATATATCTTTAATACTGATATGCAATCATTTGAAATCAATATTTATAACACATTATCTCAACCTTCTACATTTACATTGACTATTCCTTATCAAACAATTCAAATTGTTGAAGGTGGCGCAATAGGTCAACAATATTTGCATCGTGTTTGCAATTATAATGCTACTGCTACATCTACACTTGGTGTAGGTTGGGTTTTCGATATTGACACTGAATTAGTAAATAATACCGAGCATAAATTTATTGCTAGAATTACTGATTTAAGTCGACCATTAGAAGATAAAAAATATATTAGAGTTGCAAGTGGTGGTGTAGAAATTCCTGTTATTGCTACTTTTGAAGAAGGCGAAGAACAACAACCATATTTCGATGAATACTTCAATAAATTCTTATATTTCGTTGATACCAATACATCTATTATTATGTTTAGTGCATTTTATACAAACGGTCAATTTATTATTGTAGAACCAAATGACGTAGATTATGCGAAAACATTTGATATAGATGCCATTATGAATGGTGTTTACCCAGTAGGCAAAGCAAAAGCCGATGAAAACGGAAATAACATTGCAACAACTTATGCAACTAAAACTGAATTATTAAACGGAAATCCTAAACCATTATATCATTTAGGTGCTTATGATAGTTATGTTGACAACGGAGATGGAACTACTACAATTACAAGACAAACAGGATATGTAGATTTAGGTAGTTTGAATTGGATTTATAGCCCAACTAATAATTTCTATACATCTGATGATGCTTTGGCTTCATATATTCTAAAACCATCAACTAATGGAAGTGGTGCAGTTATTACTTGGGCTTGTAACACAGCAACTCCTACCTATGCGGACAATGTTTATTTAGGAAATAACGGAGTTGCAGTTGGAGTTAATGGCACAGTTTATTTCAAAAACGAAAATACTAACTCAACAACAAAACCAAGTGGTTTACTTCAATACAAACTAGCAACATCATATCAAGAAAAAGTAATAACAAATCAACCTTTAAATACATTAGACCAAAATGGTAGCCAATGGGTAAGAGATGAGTGGGAAAAAGGATTAAATAAGTTTAATAATCCTTATACTTATACTAATGCTAATGCTAATGGAGTATCTATTACCATTAATAAAAATAGTTGTATGTTAAATGGAACGTCAACGGCTGGTTATTATCACGAGTTAGGCTCAATATCTTTAAAAGCTGGCACTTACTCTTTTAAAGAATATATATTAAGTGGCTCTTTTAGTGGCACTAATATATCACTAGATAATATTAAGTTTGGTTTATATGATACAAATATTAGTGGTTTAGCATTAGAAAATCGTGAGGGAACATTTACATTAACTCAAGATACTACAATAGATATAGTTATATGGTTTGGCGAAAGTGGAATAACATTTAATAGTTGCTCTATTGGTTATATGGTAGTTGATGGCGACCACGCTTATCATTATGTTCCATATAACGAAAACAAACATATTACAAATGGAGAGGCAACTCTTTTAAAAGAAGAGTATGAAAAGAGTTTAAATTTATTAAATTTACCAGATGTTGCAGAAACAACTAAAAATGGAATTACATACAAAGTTAAAGATGGAGTCCTTACTTTAAATGGAACTGCAACTGCTACTGTTAATCTTGTATTATGTAATGTGCTTGTACTAACAGGAACTTATTATTTTAAATCTTTTGGTGCAACAGGAACTAATAGCACATATTTTACACAGATTGAACAAGTTACGCCGTTAGGAACAGTATTAGCAAATTCCTATGACAATAAAAGTGTAACAATAACTGGTAGAAATATGTATATTTATTATAGACTTGTAGTAAGACAAGGTGAAACTTTATCTAATGTTCAATTTAAAGATATGATAACAAAAGGCTCAACACCTACACCTATATTCTATCCATATAACGGAAACATTGTTCATGAAAAAGATTTAGTTAAATTTAGAAATGAATTGCCACTAATTAAAACATTTAATGGCACTTACGAGCAATGGTTAGCGCAAAACATTTCAGATAGTAGAGTTATAAAGATGAAAGTAATCCTTCTTTTACAAGAAGATGATACGCCTTCTTATGTAGACGCTAATTGCGGTTATAGCAATGATGCCCAAGATACTCAATATTTATATTATAACTATTATTCAAGTCAATATCGTCAAGTTTCAGCAACTGATAATGTAATTGTTTATTATATCTAAAGGGGGTATTGCTATGACAATTTATAATATAAAAGAACAAAAATGCACAAACGATAGTTGTTGTGTAAAATGCAAACATAAAAAAAACAATGTCTTATGCAATGGCATTGGTAAAGTTTGTTTCGCTTATGACACTCTTACTGGTAATGTATTAGATACTATTACCGGTAAGCCACTGTCTAAAGAAACTCTTGATAAAATGATAGAAAATATTAGAAAGGAAGATGATAAATAATGATTTTCACTATTCAAGAAACACTCATGCAAATTTGGGAAAATGTTAAGCCTATGTTAAGCGGTATCACTATCGGTGGTATAATCTCAACTGCTTTCTTCGCTGCACAAGGTGCTTTAACTAGAAAACTTATCAATAAGATTGATTATGAAAAAATTGTTAAAGATATGCACGATTCGGCTTTAAACAAAATCGGCGATACTACTTTAAATGTTGATATTGCACCTATTGTTGAAAAGCGTATGGGCGTTATTAAAGAAGAATTGAAAAAGGCTAATGAAGAAAAGATTAAACAATTACAAGCGCAACTTGATAAAGAAACAAAGTTGCTTGAATGGATAGGTGGTGTTTACAAAGACTCTATCGCAGTAAGCGATGAAAAGAAACAAGAGCTTATCGAAATTATAAATAGCAACAAGCCTGAAGTAGAGCCACAAATTCAAATCACTTCTATTCAAGGCATTACAAAGTTTGATGATCCAAAGCCTAAAGTAGAGCCTAAACCTAAAACTGAAAAGACTGAAATTATAAGATAGGTAGGGGGGTATCCATAAAAATGAAAGATAAAGTCGAAATCAATAGAGAAAAATTCTTATACATTTTCTACTCAATTTTGGATTTCGGCTTAACTTTCGGTGGAACTTCTGCAGTTATTATTGCTAATTATGTGGACGAGAATAATTCAACTGGATATAAAATTACATTTAGTGGGATTATTCTTGTTTCACTATTATTCTTTACTGCTAAAGCCATGTATGAACATAGCTATCAACGTAAGTTAGATAATTATTTACAAGACTTGGCTAGTGCTACCGATAATAATGTTAAGACTGAAATCAACAAAAAGATAAATGTATTAAAAAGAAAACAAGATGTATACAATAGAGTATTAGTTGTTGCACCATTTGCATTAGTCTACCTTATTACATATTTAGGTGCTAAAACTTTAGAATCTTTAAATGCTACTTGTGGACTTATGTTAGCAAGTCTTGGTATAGGTAGTATTTTCAATATTCTAAAAAAGCCTAAATACGAACAATACAAGCGTGATAAGTTAGAGTATAAAGTCAACAAGAAATACGCTACTACCACTAAATAGAAAGGAATAGATAACAATGAAGAAATCACTTACTTTTAGAATTAGAACTTTTATTCTAACACTTGGTTTAGTTGCTAGTTTAATTTTCTATTTTCTAGTATCTACTGTCTTTAAAAAGACTATGGACTGGATTGACTTTATTATGTTAGCCAGTGTCCAAATTATTATGCACTTCTTATATTATCCTGACGGCGAATTGAACGGGGAAAAAGATGAAGCGTATGATTCAAATAAAAAAGAATATAATCGTAAAGCTAATTTAGTAAACGACAAAAGACAAGTTAAGCGCCTTGAATCTTTTACCAAGGTTGATTTTGAAAATCGTAAACGTATTTATATTCAAACGCAATTAGGCTATATAGGGCTTGATTTAAACGACTATGAATATTTACTCAACCATTCTCAAGAAATTGATTTAAGGGCTAAATCCTTGCAAATTAACGGGCGTTTGATTACGCTTAAGAAATATAATAAGAAGATTCTTAAGAAATTGTTATATAAAAAGTTGCCTGTTGAGATAAACTCTGTAAATACTATCATGAGTGCTAACGAAAGCATAGCAGAAGGCAAGATTAAAGACAGGTCTAAAACTTACACTTTAATTATGCACATCAAGAAGATTATCACTGCTACTTTAGTTGGTGGATTCTTGGCTTATGTTGGCTATACAAGAAAAGACAATTTTGGTTTAGAAGATTTTGTTATGTTGATGATCGACTTAACATCAATGTTAGCGACTGCCGTATTATCTTATTCAAGTGGAGAAGTTGCAACCAAGAAATATAAATGTGAGTTCTATGTTGAACTTTCATTATTCTTAAACAATTTCTTTGAGTGGCTTTTAACAGAAGAGAAAGTTGATATTAACAAGCCTTATGAAGAAATCATTCTAATAGAGAATAAGGCAAAAGAAAATATAGAAAAACCAAAAGAAATAAATTATAATGAAAATGTAGATAGTAAGTTGACTATCTAACGTTGTTATAATTCTTTCGAGCCTGTTAGGAATAAAAAACTAACGGGCTTTTGTTTTATATTGGCAAAAAAATTGACAATGTATAAAATATAGCATATAATAATAATTGCCTAGAGATAGGTAAAAATAATTATTATTCCCATTTATTTTTAAATTATTATATTTTTTAATTTTTTTCTTTTTCGATTGAGCAGTGAAAACTGCTCTTTTTTATTTTTATATAAGATTCATGCAAAATAAAAAGCGCCTTAATTAAAAGACGCTTGCGCAAATTATAAATACAACATTGGAGGGTTATATAATGTATGGTGTGTAGCTTGAGAATCGAACTCAATAATATGCCAAGAACTACACATAGGTGGATTGGTCTTGAAATGTATTTAAGAAAAAGGTAACGTCAAAATAGACCAATCCTGAATTGTGCTTTGATTTAATTATTTGTTATATTGTTTTAAAGGGTGGCTATTTTCTAACCACGACTATATTGTAGCATATAAAATTAAATATCGCAAATTTATTGCCATACCTTTTGTAAATTTCTTTAGTTGCATAAGTTGCATAAGTTGGTAAAGTATTGGTCTTTTGTTGGTCAAACATTGGTCTAAAATTGGGCTAAACCTATATTTAACACTTAACTTTATGTAAAAAATACCTAAAACCTTTAAATTAGCCTTTAAATAATAAAAAAGTTGGTCCTAAAACCAAACCTTATATTTTATATTTAACTTTTTAAAAAAAATAAATGTTGATAAATAATAATGATTCTTTATATTTATATAAAACTCTTTCCTATATATAATATAAAGGTCTATTTCTAGATATAAAACTTTTATATTATATAGAGCTTTAGCTCTTCGTAGAAAAGAAAACCGAAAAAAGAAAAGACACCTTCATTATCCCATTTTTTAGGGTCTTGTCAAATTATTTGCCATAGTTTTAAAAATATTTCACATAGATTTCACATAAGGCTATATTTTATATAAAAAAGTTATATATAAATGTTGCTTAATGTTATTGACAATTATTAAGGAAAAGAGTATATTAGAGATAGCATAGAAAAGTGGAAAAGAGAGTGATATTATGAAAGAATTAGAATTATTAAAGAACTTAACTGTGCAAGATTTATACAATGATTGTGAAGAACATTTGTTAAAAGGGGATTGTGAACATTGTTTAAAGAATAAATATAATCTTCCAATCAATGTATGTGATTTAGCTTTAGAAGATTTAGACAAAGCAGTAAGTATTTGTAAAAAGAAGGAATAGTATTATGCAAAGTGTTATAAAGTGGTGGATTGAGCCATTTATAAAAGATTATGGAACTCAAACGCCATTCGATATTTTTAAGATGTGGGCTTTTACTAGTACCATCTTTATTATCTTGTTATTTACTTATGCTTTAATTGATTATTGGTTGAGAAGTAAAAAATGAGCTTTAACAAGGTAATGATCGTGCTATCTGTAATAGCAACAATTTATAATATGATAATGTTAGGTAAAGGTGGAAAGAATGGAAAAATTGGTAAGTAAGCAAAATTATAAACAAGCAGTAGATAAAATGAATCATGTTTTATTAAGTTCAATAGTAAGAGATTATTATAGAACGTATGGAACATTTAATGACGGACTAGTAAAAGAGTTAAGCAAAATTGAAACTCAATTAGATAGCCCAATTGTTGATGTATTAAAGGTAAATGAAAGTGGGTATGTTATCAAGGTGGAAAAAGAAACATATCAACTTGTATGTAAAACAGGAGTATGGAACGCATTTAAAGAATAGGGGGTATAATAGTGAAGAAACGGATTACAGCTGATGATTTAAAGGTAGGGCAATATGTTCAATTCAGTATGGGTTATGAAAACGATAGTGATGTATTATTTAGAATAATTGATATTCACGCCGAAACCAATCATATCCTAGTGTTAGATATTGAAACAAATATGTATAATTGGGAAAGAGTAGAATACATAGAAAAAGTATTTGAAGTAAATGAGCTTATGCAAAATGATTAAAGAATAGGAGATAATTATGCAAGAACAAGAATATAACAATGCTATTCAAGATTGGTTAGCAATCATTGATTATAGCGATAAAGCACAAACAAAATGGTGTAGAGATAATATTACATCAATTAGAAAAAGTTATCGAATTAACCGAAAGGAGAAAAATCTAGCCTAGTGATAACTAGGTTTATGCAACTTGATAAAAGCATAGTAAAAGAATTATAATTGCGTGAAAGTCTAATAAACGAGTAGCAAGGGAAGAGTAAACATTGCCTACAGGTTAGAACCTGTGGAGCGATTTGGAATCTTTCGAGTTTAATTTAGAAGATAGAATAGCGAAAATTAAAGCTATAAATGAACAATACAATTTAGAGAAATATGGTTATGTATCTTGTAGTGGTGGATTAGACAGTATGGTTGTATCTGCATTACTTGATGTAGCATTGCCAAATAATAAAATACCAAGAGTATTTATGAATACAGGAATTGAGTATTTAGATATTGTTAAGTTTGTAAAAGAAGTAGCGTCAAAAGACGATAGATTTGTAATTGTAAATAGTGGTGTAAATATTAAAAATATGCTTAATGAAGTTGGTTATCCGTTTAAGGCTAAACAACACGCACATAACATTCATATCTATCAAAATAATAAAGAGTTATGTGATAAGTATGTTAATGAAATAGAAAACAATCCAGAGTTAAAAAACAATTACGATTACATTCACAATTTACCAAAAGGTGTTAAGACATTTATCAAGTATTGGTTTGGAATAAGAGAGAGAGAGAGAAGTATTTACCTCTATGAAAGTTATCCCTGAATCATTAAGATACCAAAAGAGTGATGAATTTAAACTTAACATAAGTGATAAATGTTGTTATAAACTTAAAAAAGAGAATTTTGCTAAATGGGAAAAAGAGAATGGCAGATATATCGGGCTAACAGGTATCAAAAGTGAAGAAGGCGGTATGAGAAGTGTTATTCAATGCACTGCATTTGATGATACTGGAAAGTTAAGAAGATTTCATCCTTTAAAGCCTGTAACAAAAGAGTGGGAATGGGAATTTATAAAAAGATATAATGTTCCTATTTGTAAGCTATATTATCCACCATACAATTTTGAAAGGACAGGTTGTAGATGTTGCCCAAATGCCGAGAATGTTCAAGAAGAACTTAACACTTTATATAAGTTATTCCCAAATGAATATAAGATTGCAAAGCAATTATGGAAACCTGTGTTTGATGAATACATAAGAATAGGATATAGATTAAAGTATTATCCTGATGAAAAAGGCGTTCAATTATCAATATTTGATTTAAACGAACAAAATTAAGCGTATAGCGAGTTTTAAGCAAGAAATGAGTATTTATTCATTCTATTGCTAAAACGTTAAAATAAAGCAAATTTGAAAGGAATAAAGTATGTTAAAAGAAACATTAAAAGAATTAGGATTAGAAATAGCAGACCATTGGAAAACAAAAGCCAAAACAATAGGTAGAGAGCATATACATAATTATTATACATTTAAAATTGGAAATGCTTATTGGTGCGCAAGTGAAGCTCCAATTATAAATAATCAATATAGTTATGTGTTATCAAGTGAAGAGAATCCGTTTAATATGAAATATGCAGGATATGACCTAAATGAATTAAAAGAGATTCTAAAGGAAATCATATCACGAGAAGAAAAGACTTGCTAAAAGTTATTAAATGTTATTGACAATATTATTCAAAAAGCATATAATATTAGATGTAAGGTATGCTTACGGAAAGAGGTAATAATATGTTATATAATTTTGAATTGGTTGATTATGAATGTGATAATGATAATCAACAAGTAAAGGTAAAATTAGAATGTGAAAGCGAGAATGAATCAGTTGAGTGGGACTATGTAAATGAAGAGCCATCATGTTCAGCAACAACTTGCCACGGACAAACTTATCTATATGTAAGTTATAGTGATATTGTAGATTCATTGCTAAAGTCAAAGAGTAAATCAATATGGGCTACCGATAATGAACTTATTGAGTTAGAAAAAATGAGTGATAATGATGATTATCCAGACATTGAATTTATAGATGCTTGGGTAGACCATTATATCAATAGTATCAATTTTGATAGAGTTGGTAGAGAAGATAGTGATTTTATGGAAGAACACTTTAGTAAAATTGAGTATGAACCAGACTATGAATAAGTAAATGGGTTTAAAAAGGGATAGGGTAAATTTAAAATAAGGAGATTATTATGGAAAATACAAAGTTAAACATTTATCAAAAATTAAGAAAGGTGCAAACTGAATTAAAAGCGCCTAAAGGACAATACAATAAGTTTGGAAACTATATGTATAGAAGTTGTGAAGATATTTTAGAAGCATTAAAGCCACTACTAGATAGAGAACAATTAGTTTTAATCTTAAATGATAGTATGGAAGTGGTAGGCGATAGAGTTTATGTTAAAGCTACTGCAACACTAACAAACGCCGAAGATGATAGCCAAGTTATTACAACAAGTGCATTTGCTAGAGAAGAAGAAAGTAAAAAGGGTATGGACGGAAGCCAAGTTACAGGAGCGTCAAGTTCTTATGCAAGAAAGTATTGCTTAAATGGTTTATTCAATATTGATGACAACAAAGATAGCGACGCAACAAACACAGGTGATTCATCTGCAACTGTTGAAATGGCTACAAGTGAGCAAGTAGCAAAACTTGAAGAATTGCAATTGCGTAATTGGTGTAAGACTAAAAAGGGCAAAGAGTTAGAAGAACTTACAAAAGCCGAAGCAACAAAACTAATTGAAGTTGTACTAAAGAGAAAGGAAGCACAAAATAAGGCTCAATAAGAGCCTTTTAGTGCAAGGTGGTAAAAATGAATAAAGTTATTATGTCAGGGAATATCTGCAATGATCTAGAATTAAAAGTAAATGGCGATTTAAAAACATTAGGTGTTAGATTAGCCGTTAGACGTTCTTTTAAAACAAACGGTAAATATCAAAGCGATTTTATCAATATGACCGCATTTGATAAGACAGCCGACTTGTTAAGCCAATATTCACATAAAGGCGATAGCATTATGGTAGTTGGTAGATTACAAAATTGTAATTATCAAAAGCAAGACGGCTCAACAGTCTACCAAGATAAAGTTATTATTGAAAGTGTTGAATTCTTGGGTAAGAGAGAAGAAGAGCCAGTTGAAGAAGAAAAGCCAAAGCAACCAAGCAAGAAAGTAGAACCTAAAGCAAAAGGTAGAGCATTTAGCGAAGGTTTTGAAGATATGACCGAAGATGATTTACCATTCTAAAGAGAAAGAGAGTTATAGCAATGAATACATTTGAAATTAAGTTAGGCGATAAAACACATCGCTATCAAGTCATTAAAGACGGGAAAGAATTAGAAGTAGATTCAAGCGTTACACAGGTGCTAAAGGCAGTTGATGTAGCGCCTAATTATGACGGAATCAATGAAGAAGTAATGAAGCATGCAAGTGAGTTGGGAACTAGCAAGCACGCCGAAATGGAAAACTATGTCAAATATAAAGGCGCAACTGAATTAAGCGTTTACGAAGATGTAGAAGATAGCAAGACTGCTATTGATAGCTTGTTTGATTTAAACAATGGACAATTTAATACCGAAATGCCTATTGTGTTAGAATATAAAGGCAAAGTTATTGCAGGAACAATTGATTTATTAGCAGTAGCATATCAACATATTATTGATTATAAGTTTACAAGCCAAATTCATAAAGATTATGTTGAAGCACAATTGAATCTATACGCTTATGCAGTAAGACATTTTAATGGAACTATCAACGGAATCGAATTGAATAATGTAGATATTAAAAGAATCAGTGCAATTCATAAAGGCGAGATTATCGAATGTGAATTGTGGGAAGATTCAAAGGTAGAAGATTTACTAGATTGTTATGTAAATGATTTACCATATATTGATGAAAAAGCATTGCAAAATGTAGAATGTATCAATACTGAATTAGTAGCGCAAGAATACGAGTTAGCGCATTTTGAAGAAAAAGTTAAGCAATTAAGCGATTTAATTAAGGCAAGAAGAGAAGCTATTTTAAATGAAATGCTAGAAAAAGGAATCAAGTCTTATGAAATCGGTGGTGTAAAATATACAGCAGTTGAGCCTACAACAAAAGAAACATTTGATAGCAAGAAACTTAAGGAAGATAATCCAGAGTTATATAACAAGTATAAAAAGACAAGTCAAGTCAAAGCAAGTTTACGTGTTAAGGTGGTGGAATAGTGTTATACCAAGTTCAAATACAAGGTTATATTGTTTGGTATAAGAATAAAATCAAAGAAGGTAGCAATATTACAAATCGGTTAAACGGATTCATTTTTACGTATAATGATGAACTAGGCGACTTTAAATGTAGATTGGCACAATCATTCCAAGCATACAACCAAGTTGCCGATTTAATCGAAAAAGACTTTCCACAGGAATACAATTTTAATGGTAAGCCGATTTATAGTGAAAAAATGCAATGTGTTGTAAACGGAACAATAATTCCTATTAAGACTTGGAGCAAAACTAAAAAGCGTTATGCTATTACACCAACATTAAGAATAGATAGAATTTATCATGTATATAGAAATCATCAAGAATTGGTTGAGAATCTAGGCTATGACAAGAATGATGAAATTCAAGCCGAGTTAGATAGATACACAACCAACGTTGAAGATGAAGTATCATTTGATGAACAAGAATTTGATATGTTAGAAAGGAAATGATAGAAATGAAAAAAGAGAATATCTTAATTAGTATTAGTGAAGCAACACAAAAAACAGGACGATCAAGACAATACATCTATCAACTTATTAAAGACGGGAAAATCAAAAAGCATACAGAGAATGGTGTATTGAGAGTTGATTTCCTAGAATTGTATTCATATATCTCAACAGGACACTATGAAAAAGTAGGTAGACCTAGAAAGAAAGCAAAATAAAGCGATATAGCGCATTTTAAGGTTAGGACGTATAAATTATCGTTTTAGCCTTAAAACGTTAAAATAGCGTAAATTTAGGTGAAATATGAAAGTATTAGCATTAGATGTAGGCACAACCGAAACAGGATATTGTGTAGTTGATAGTGAAACAAGAAAGCCAATTGAATTTGGAAAGATAGATAATGACTTGTTGCTAGATAGGTTAATGGGACATTATCCGTTTGATTATGATATATTTGTCTATGAACAATTTACAAGTTATGGAATGCCGATAGGCGCAACAACATTAGAAGCTATTAAGTGGAATGGAAGATTTATTCAAGCAAACATAGATAATCAATGTAGACCAATTTATAATATAACAAGAATAGAAGAAAGGCGTGTAATCTGCAACAGTGTTAAGAGTGGAGATACTGAAGTAAAACATGCGTTGATAGAAAGGTTTGCGCCTAAAGATAGCAATTTTGGAAAAGGGACAAAGAAGAATAAAGGATTCTTTTATGGCTTTTCAAAAGATATGTGGAGCGCTTATGCAGTAGCAACAACCTATTTAGACCTGTTAGGAACAAAAGATGAAAAGCAAATAAGTGAATATTAAAGGCACTAGAAATAGTGCTTTTTTCTTTTTAAAAAGTTATTAAATGTTATTGACAATATTAAAAGAAAAGACTATAATAGGAAATGTAGATAGCAAGTGAATTGCTAGGAAAGAGGTAAAATATGGAATTTAAAGATTTATTAAAAGTATTAGAAGAGTATTATGCAAAAGCAAGTGAAGCTCAAGCAGTAAGACAAAAGTGGTTTGACGATGAACTTAAAATCAAAAATGTAAGTGTGATAGCTCAAAGTAATTACAGAGAAACTATGACACAATTACAAGATACAATTACACATGAGCTTGATTATATCTTCTCAATTTATAGAGAAGATGACAAATCTGAAATTGAAATAGTAAAAAATAACATTAACTTTTTCATTGAAATCGCAAATAAATGGATTGAGGGTTTTGAAGAAAATAAGGGGGAATAATAAATGGCAAAGCAAGAAAAAGAAACAATGAAAGACAGGGTTGTCAAATATATGGAAACATTTGGCAGTATTACAACAATGGAAGCGTTCGCTGATCTAGGTTGCACTAGATTAAGCGAATATATCCGTCAAATTAGAATGGAAAGGGAAGTAAACAGTGAAATGATACACGCTAAAAATAGATTTGGCGAGCCTGTATGGTATTGTAAGTTTACTTTAGGAAAAGTATATGTCAAGAACTAGATGTGTAGATGATGTTATAAATAGCAAGTTTGGGGAAGTAATCGACACTTATAGAAAACAGTGTAAACGAGCTAAAGAACATCATGATATAGTAAGAGTGAAAGAATTAAAGCAAGACTTTTATACATTTAAAGAAGTATATCCAGAAAGAATGATAGATTATTTTTGGGTATTTATAGCACAAGGCAGTTTTGATAAAAGCCTATTAAGAAAGGAATAGCAATATGGCTTGGAATTTATTTGAATTTGAAGAAGAGATAAAGAAAGCCAAAGAGCCAAAAACTGAATCGCCTAAATTGGTAGATTTTAGGAATTGGGTATTTGAAACAAATAGATTTAAGAAATATGACCAAGTCTTATTAAGAATAATAATGAGTTGGTACACAAGCGATTATTTTGACCTTGAGAAAGATAAATATGAAGAAGAGTGTAAGATAATCGAGAATCAACTTAAATCTTATTGGGAAGTATTTACAGGTAAGAATCTAACAATAGCATCTTATTACAACAATGAAAGATATACTTTAATATTCAAACCTAAAGGCGATTACATTGTAACAACCGATATAAAAGATTTTGAAGATGAAGTATGTTTTCCTGCATGTGCTATTTGGTGGTATGATGAGCAAGGCAACCGAGTAGAATCTAACGAATATATGACACTTAAAAATAAAAGTGAAGAAGAATATTTGCATAGACTACTCGATCCGGCTTATGAAAAATACGGAAATAAGTATAATATAGATTTTAAAGATAGAAGAGATTATTATTTCCATAAAGTGTTAGGCTTTGAGAATTGGAGCAAACCTAGATTTAATGATTCACCTAGCAAGAATTGGTTTAGCTTTAGTTGCAGAGTTGGAACTTATGGAGATATGATAGCATATTTTCAAAAGCAAGAAGCAAGTCAAATAACAGTAACATATCAATTTGACCATACGGCAACAAGCGATGAAGTCATCGAAAAAATGCGAGATGTTGAAAGCAAGAAAAAACAGCTTATGCCCGATCATTATGTATATAAAGGTTTTGAGATAAATAAGAATGGGAACAAATATAATCTAACCTTAATATATGTAGACAAGAAATATAGAGTAGATGAAGGAGATATAGAATGAAATACATAAGAACTGAAAAAGGAATATATGAAGTTGTAGGTGCAGATAGTTGCTCATATTTAAATGCACCACCAGAAATGTATTACATTACAAGCAATAACAAGAATATATTAAAAAGCGAAGTAATAGCTCAAGCCGATACCATTGAAGAATTATGTGATGAGTTTGTATTGGTAAATGAAAATGTATTTACTAAACCACAAATGTTAGAAGATGATTATAACAGAATAGATTTAAACTATTACAAAAATGAAGATATTTATGGTGCAATATGGACTGACACAGGACTTCGTTATGTAGCCAAAATGAATGAAAAAGGAGAACTAGAATTATTATGAAAATTTTAATTACAGCATCAAGCAGCTGGGGAAATGCAGCCGATTATAAATTATTATTAAAAGATTTTAAGTATGAAGAAGTGGGAGATGAAGATTATTTCAAGACCTATGTTGAAATAAACTCACTTGAAGATTTAGAGAAATTAAATGAAGCAGTCGACCATAAATTGGTAGTAGATTTTAGAAAAACTCATAAAAATTTTAATGATGAACCATTTATTGAAATTTATGACACTTGGAGGGAATAAAAATGCCGATAATTGTTAAATGTATATTGGGCATTGTTGCGATTATTGGAACTGTAATTATGCTTGTTGATGACTTGAGAAATGGAAGGTGGAAATAATTATGAAAAAGAAGCTTGGAGATTTAACTTTAGGGGAAGTTAGAAAAATACATTTAAAGCATTTTAACCAAGATAAGGAAAGTTGCGACCACAATTGTCCTTTTTGGGAACTTGAACATATATGCAATTATGAAACACCAGAGCTTACAAATGAAGATTTAGATCAAGAAGTAGAGGTGGAAGAATAATGGAAAAAACAAGAGTAAAGTTATTTAGATGTGGCGAATACGAATTAGAAAATAAAATAAATAAATGGCTAGAAGAACATAATGTAGAAGTGGTTGATATAAAATTAAGTATGGAAAAAGCAGCAGAAAGGGCTTTAATTATTTATAAGGTGGAAGAATAATGGAAAAAGAATTAGAAGCATTAGATAGACTAGTGCAGAATGTATTTAATAGTTGTGATAGTGATGAAGTTTTAAAAGATTATGAAACTATCAAACAAGCCTTACATGAACTAAAGTCAATTAAAGAAGCCAAGCCTAGTGAAGCGTTGAAACAAGTAACTTATTTAAGTGCTATATTACCAGATTGGCAAAGGGTAAATAATGGAGTAGATAGCTTGAGTATTATCAAACAAGCCTTAATGACCAAGAGTAAAAAGGAACAGGCTTTTGATTTTTTAACAAAGAATTTTAAAGTAATGGTAGGTGTAGATAAAGGTAAAGATTTAGATTTTGCTTGCTTGATGTTTTCTGCTAAAGATATGAAAAAAGTCTTTTGGCTTGCAGGTGCATATAAGCAACAAGACCTAAAAACATATAATCAATTATTAGAATTGAAAGAGGTATTAAATGATAATTCACAAGAATAGAATAACAATAATTTTAGAAGAAGATGAAATCAACGCATTTAACAATGTAATAGAATTTGCATTAGATTTGGACGCTAAAGAACATTCAATGACTGAAAGCGAAAGAAAACTAGCAAAAAAATTAGATGAAATTAGCAATGAGATTTATGATTAAGGAGATGTTATAATGTATAGAGAAGATATATCAAAGGTTGGATTTTCTATCGCAGCCGTTATATTGGTTATTCTTCTTTTTATAGCATGTATTGTAGAAGATTCAAAGAACACGATCCAAGAAGGATATGTTGTAGGTAAACATTATGATAAACCTAGAACAACTTATATTTGGGCTGGTAAATTTGTAGTTCCACATCATGAGCCAGAACACTATGTTATCTCAATAGAATTAGAAGACAAACATTATAGCGGTAGTGTAAGCAAAGAATTTTATATGGAAGTTGAAATAGGAGATTATGTAAATTTGGTAACTGAAACAAAGGTGGTATTAAAGAATGACTAATGAAGAAATGTTAAAATCAGATTTAGAAAGAGCCGTTAAGGAATTGGAAATTGACGGCTCAAACACAAAGCAAAGAGTTAAGTATTTGCTAGAAGAATGTTTGGAAGTGTATTTCAAGCCAAAGAAGTATTTGACTTTTAATGAAGCTATAAAAGAATTTGAAACCGATAAAGTTTATAAGGTAAAATTAAATAAGAGCGATTATATAGTGTTTAAACGATTAAATTCGTTTTGCGATAAGGAAATAATTTTAGAATCAGACGGTGCTGGTTGTTTTAAGTTTAATGAATTTTTGAGTGGCGATAGGCAATTTTTCGACAATTTACATTTAGAGCTAGTGGGGGAATAATATGCTTAAAATATTCAAAACCAAAGATGAAGCGTTAAAATTCATTAAGAAACTATCATTTGATAATGTTAGATATAATGAAGTTAAAATTCGTAAGATTGGAAAGGAATGGTGGATAGATTATGAATAGATTAACAAGAAAAACAAATCAATATGATGATACTGATTATGGTTATGTAAGAAACTATGAAGATACTGAACTTCCAGAAATAATGGAAAAACTAGGCGAACTTGAAGATATAGAAGAACAACTAGGTTGTCCTTTAGATGTTGTTTTTAAAGCATTGACAAACGGTTTTAAGTTTATAGTATCAAGTCATAAACTAGGGACTCTAAATCAAATAGTAAATCAAATGATTTATTGTGATTATGCTTATTTATATTATGCAGATGATGTAAACGAATGGTGTATTGCTACAATTCATGATTGTTTTTATTTAAAAGACTATAAAAAGACTTGGTGGTTGAAAGAAACAAAGGAGGAATAATATGTTATTTTTGTATAGTAAAAGACACAAGTTGGCTAAAATGTTTGAAAAGTGGTGCAAAGAAAATAATGCAGATGATAAAGACCATACTAATATGATAAGTTGGTTGTATATGAACAACTTGCTTAATATTGAAGAAATAGAAAAAATTATAAAGGATAAGAGTGAATAGTTATGAAAAGAATTAAAAAAATATTAGGTTTAATATTAGTTAGCATATTGCTATTGCCTTTAGCAAGTTGTAGTTCACAACATAATGCCAAAGTAGATAATCCAAGTGAAGATACAAAGATTTTGGTTTTTGTTGGTAAACAAGACAAAATGAGTTATTATTATGACAAAGATACTAAAGTAATGTATGTTCTTTATGCTGATTATAGCGTAGGCGTTGGATTGACACCATTGTATAATCCTGATGGGACATTAAAACTTTATGAAGAAAGCGAGAATAAATAATATGGAAGATTTAAAGAAAGAAACTGCTAAAGAGATAATCAATTATCTTGAAGAAAAACTAAAAGATATTGAAAACAATAGATATATTAGTGTTGTAACTATTAAATCATTGGTTAACCACTATTTAAATGAGCTAAAAAAGAAATATGATTTAAAGCCTAAATATCCTACATTAAGGGAATATATAAACGAGCATAGTAGTGGTGCTTATCATAGATTTAGTTTTTCCATAGGAGGAGTATTAGGAGCTAATGTAATAGACTGTGAAGAATTTGAGAGATATTTCAATCCTTCATTGTTAGATAAATATGTTGTAGTTGATGACAAGCAAAGCGACAATGGCGGAGATTGTGAAAACTATGAATGTAATCATTATTTAGCAATAAAAGAAATTGAAGAATAGGAGAATAAAAATGATTAGATTAAATAACGCAAGCGAAACAAGAATAAATGAAAAGGATATAAATCTTTATCGTCCAAAAGATGAACTAGGCTTACCTGTAATAACAATGGTAATTTGTGGAGATGCCGAAAATTTATATTATAATAATGAGCAATTAAGAGATAAAGACATTGAGCTTTTAGATCAGTTGTTTGATGTAAAAGATATAAAAGAGCAAGTTGAAATAGCGAAGCTTAAAAAAGAAGTAGCAAGTCATGATATGAGTATTCCAAGCGAGTGTGCAAGCGAATATATAAGTAATCTAAATACCTGTGCGCCTGTAAAAAAATCCAAGCCCGAAATTAGAGTAAATATAATGCAAGAAGATAAATATCTTACTTGGGATGAAGTTTGTAATAAAAAAGGAGAATACTTCAGTGCAGAAATATCAAATGTATTAGTTACTCTTCTATATAATGGTCATGAGATTACAATATTTAATGGTAATGCGATTGCCAGTTTTGTTTATAGCAAAGACCTATTCAATGCTTTAAAGCTAAAGAAGGTGGAATAATGGAACATATCATATGTAAAATAGAACCTGATGTAATCGCTAGAGGGATGTGTGATATAGCTAATGGAGATATATCTAAAAATGAGCTAGATAGTGTTTTATTAAAACATGGTAAAGAAAAATTGTTGATGACTGTATCACGTTTTGTATTTGAAAATAAGGAATACAAAATAAGAATTAAACGTAATCCGTTGACAGCCAAAGAATTTGAATATGTAGAATTCATAATAAAAGATATATGTTGTCATAAAAAGAGCAAGATTGAAAAATGTATGGCAGTATTACAACAATGGAAGCCATATAATTTAGAATGTGAAATAGAATAAGCAAAATTAAGCGTATGCGTGCGTTTTGCATTAAGCATAGTAAAATATTCAAGTTTAGTATAAAACGTGCGTATAACGCAAATATGAAAGAAATAGAGATATATATATGAATTTCAGTGATGCATTAAAAGAATTAAAGAATGGAAAGAAACTACAACGCAGTGGTTGGAATGGTAAAAACTTATTTGTATATTTAGTAAGTGGTGGAGATTATAAAGTGCAAATGGATTGCATAAAGCCTTATGCTGATAATAATGGTTGTGTCCACTATGAGCCTTATTTTGCAATTAAGAATGTTAAGAATACAATAAATACATGGATTCCAAGCGTTAGTGATATATTGGCTAATGACTGGGAAGTAATAGATTAAGAACAAGAGGCATATATATGATATTAGAATTTGATGTAACAGTAGCAAAAGTTTTGTTTATAGTTTTATTCGTTTGTTTTTTGTTGGCTTGTATAATCAGTGCTTGGCTAGGTACAACTTGTAATAAGAAAGATAAAGAAATAAAATCTATTGAAGCAAAGACTAAATCTAAAATGACTGATTATTACAACACAACAATGCAGGAATTAGCAAACAATATACATAGCTTTAATGCTGAAGCTCGTGAAAAAGAAAGACAAGAATGGAATAGAGAAAAACAAAATCTTATCCGTAAATTGAAAGCAGAGAATCCGTTTGCTATTAAGTATGAATTAGGTCAAGTAGTTTATGTATTTAAAGACAATAGAATCTATAAAGACAAGATTAAAGAAATCAAGATAAATAAAAAAGAAACAACATACACAGGATTGATTCTTAAAGATATAAAAGAAAAATATGTGTATGCTACATTTGATGACCTATGCATTGATAATAAGCTAAACAAAGATGATATATTGATGTATGCATATAACAATGACATTGATAAAAAGGAAAGAAGAATTGAGTGCTAAATGCACTCTTTTTTTATGTGTAAATGTTATTGACAACTACTAATGATTCACTTATAATAAAGGCAGATAAGAAAGAGGTAGCAAAACATGAAGAAGAAAAAGAGAACACGAAACGATATAGAGCCAACAGCTTATATTGTGGTATTGATAATATATATTTTAATAGTAATATTTTGGTATTTGAACCGGTTCAGATAAAATGAATCGGTTTTTATTTTGCACCACTTGAAAAAAGAATCTGCACAGGATCAGCACATAAAAAGAATAATCTTAAATTTAACGTATAAGCTCGTTTTAATAAAGACATAAGTATTTTATCAAGTAAAGTATTAAACGCTCTAAAATCATTTAAAATCGCTATTATATAGCATATTATTATTTATACTTAACTTTTATATTATACAAATGTATTTATTTATATATTATAAAATAAACCTGTTTATTATTATATCTTTCTATTTTATATATAATTCTATAATATTCTTA
>OCVV012875462.1_pt1 | contig 37530 bp, 33 predicted proteins | sample 1539721 | NCBI WGS metagenome assembly OCVV01 (sample SAMN02144230, study PRJEB22623) | gut metagenome | biome: sheep rumen | host: Ovis aries | place: New Zealand | reverse complement strand
GACCCCCTGCTTGTAAGGCAGGTGCTCTAAACCAACTGAGCTAATCGCCCTCAAAAGAACTTGTCTCCCAAAACGGGATTGCAAAGGTAGAAAAAATAATTCAATTTCCCAAAATAATCGTTGATTTAAATTATTATGGACAAGAAAAACGGCCGCCCGTGAGGCAGCCGTTTTCATTGAGTTGATTACTAGGGAGGTTAATTCCACTGGTAATCTGTGTAGGTGACTACGTATTGAGTCATACGCATCTGGCCGGTCTGTCGTGACAAGGTCATGGAGAAGGAACTCTCATTACCAGTCCAGGTAGTTGTCGTGCCCCATACGACATTGCCCGCCGTTGCTGATGCGTAACCATTCTGAGGACTGTAGCCGCTGTTAAAGGTGAACACGACCCTCGTGATTTCTTTGACAAGTGTATTGTCGGCACTTAGAGTGAACACCGTACCGTTATCCAGCGTCATGCGGGAGTAGTTCACGCCAGAGATGGCGCTGAACGCTCCGGTGATGTTATTTTGGGTTACGGACGTGGTACTGGTGGAATAACGATAAGCGGCCGTAGCATTTGTCGTGGTATTGAAGGTCACCGTCTGGCCCGTGCGTAAGGTCACAGCGCGATGGGTAATGGTAACGGAATGGGTAAGCGAGGCATTTGCACCAGTGCCTTGGGCCGTGATGGTGAAGGCCTTGCTGGTGGTTTCATAGTTCACCGGCATGGTTACGTCTACAGACACCGGCGTGCCGCTAGTGGCCGCTCCGCTGGAAACGCTGAGCGTTGCGCCGTCGGGACTCGTGAGAACCCAATCCACATCTGCGTAAACGGAAACGGTAGTATTCTCGTTACCCTTTACGGATGTACTTGCGGCAACCAGCAGGATAGTAGGCTTCTGGACAAAGGTAATAGTGTTGCCAATCTGCTCGGAGAGGTCTGCGCGCCACATTTCCACCCTGTAGGTGATGGCGGCTCCGGTGTGTGCGCCTACGGTGACGCTGCGCTGCACCGCGGTGGAACCGCTCTTGTCAAATTCGCCGGAAGTATAGACCAGTTCATTGGTGGCATTGTTGAATACTTTCAGCTTCACAGGGAAACTGTTGAGCGTGGTCACCATGGCAGTGGGTACCTGCATGGGGATTTCGGCGTCGTACACGCTGAGCGAAGCCGCGGCCGCCTCCTGGGTAATGGTGAGCTGTTTCTCGATGGTACCAAGGACATTGCGCACACGGATTTTGAACTGCCGCTCACTGAAGGTGGGATTCTGCGGGATAATCACCGTATGATTGACAGGCGACAAGGTGGCCGCATTCTCGCCGGTTGCGGAGTAGATAGTGCCGTCCGGGTTAATGAGCTCCAGAATATACTTGGACCCGGATTCGACGGTAACCGTTACGGCATTCTGCGCATTATCAACAGAGGTCACGGACGACGTCAGGCTCATTTCGATACCTTCCTGAGTCATCAGAGCCGTACGGATGGTGTTGGGGTTGGTGGAGATATTGGTCATGGTGACGCGGTAACGGATAGCGTTATCCGTCACGTTCTCGGGGAGGGTAACCACCACATCCTGGCCGCTTGCGCCAGTAGCGCTTCCGCTGGAAGGCGTAAGAGTGGCGCCGGAAGCAACGTCGCCGTTAATAAGGGCGATGGACAGCACCCAACTGCCGGAACTCTTGACCTTGATGTTAGTTGTTGTGCCGGAGAAGGTCTGGCGGTTAGGAGTTATGTTGTTGTCGGGGTCTCCGGTGAGGGTGGCCTGGGCCGTGGTTACGCCGGAAGAATTTGTGGCGAAATACTTGTTATATACGTAGGCCGTGGTGCTTGTGAAGGCCTTGGTGGTCTCGAATTCACAAGTGAGCACAATATCGCTGCTGCCGGAAAGCTCTGCATTGTTTTTCAGGCGCTGGTATTCGGACCAGTTAAGCGTACGGACAAAGCAGTAAGAGGTGGAGCCGCTCCCGGTAAGCGAGGTAAAAGGTTCGTCGGGGTCGGTGACGCCGGTAGTTTTTACGGGCATGCTCTCGCTGGAGGCCGGGTTCAGCACCTTGCCGCTGTCTTCAATGAGGATTTCCATGGGGAACATGGAACTCTGCAGGTCCCAGGGGAGCGGAATGTTAAGGATGGTCAGCTGAGCAGCTTCGTTGGCCACGGCAAAAGGCGTGAAGTAAGGATTGATCTGCTTTGCATTGAATACGCGGATGGTGACCATACGGACAAGCCTGTAGGTAGCACCGAGGCCATCGGTATAAGTTCCCTCCAGCTGTATGGTGGACGAAAGGGTGGAGGTGCCGTCCGGCGTATTCAGCTTGTAACGTACACGGCGGAAGTCGCCGGAATCGTCCGAAGAGTCTATCGTAAGGTCTTTGATGGCATTACCTTCTTTGTGCGTCACGGTGACGTTGTCGTTCAGGGTGCCGCTGGCACCGTTAAGGGTGAAGCGGAATCCAAAGTTCTGCTCGTCGGTATTGTACACCCAGTCGTAGTTGGCGTGCTCTACAAACAGACGCACGATACCGTTGGAAACTTCCGGCAGCGAACGGGTGTCCAGGGACATGGAGAAGTTGGTGCCGCTATTGTGCAGGGAAGCCTCGGCGGGCGTATCATAGCCCTCCACCGAAACGCCGGAGACATTGACGGTATAGTTGAAATTCCTGTAAATGGGGAAGTAACCGTCTTCCAGGGCAAGGTCCAGACGGTAATAGCGGATTGGGGTGGAGGCGTTGGGCGTACCGCTGGCCACATAGCGTGCCGCCATCAGGATGAAAGGCGGATTGTCCGTTGTGACGGCGCGTTCATAGACATAATAGGGCTCTCCCGGGCCAACTGTTACGCCGGGGGCATTGAAGGCATCCGCCGTGGAAGGGATCGTGGTGTCGATGTCGGGGTTGGTGGGGAAACCATGATATACCTTCTCCGTGCTGTCGTCGGTATCCATGTATTTGTACAGGCGGCCATCCAGGGTGAGGCTGGGGTCGGTGTAATTTGGTACCCAGTCCTCGTGGTTGGTGCTGTACATGGCCACGGCTCCGCTACTGGGCATGTTACAGAGCGTATAGGATTCAATCACGAAGTTGTCGGCATTCTCGGTGAGGGTAATGCTGGCGAAGTTGCGGATGAGGGAGATGCTGCTGAGGGCAGTTACCGTGGCATCCGTGGGGATGTAGTCGCCGTTGGGCTTCTGCTCACGGACGCCATCCACCTCCTTTACGGTAATGCCATTGGGCAGGACGACGCGCTGCCAATATGCGCCGTTGCCGTCAGTTACCGTCATGCTTTGCATGATGTCGTTCTCGTAGGCATTGAAGGGCAGTGAAGAAGGGCCGTTTGCAATGATGTGAAGATTCCTGGGCTTGTTGGAAATAGGAAGCCTGGCCAAGAAGTAGGCCGACGTCGCATTCTGGGATGCAAAGCCGGTTGAGAGGGGATTACCGTCAGCGTCGCAGGGGTACGCGCTTACATAGTCCTTCAGGTAGTTGTCAGACCCGAAGATGGCAACGTGGATGTGGCTGATGGCAGGCTCATGGCCCATCTCCATCCCGGGCTCGGCCTTTGTGGCGGCCTGCAGGGTGATGGGTTCCCGGAAAGACAGTACGACCGGAACGGTCTCCCCATCCGGGGCAGCGGGTTCCACAATGGCTTGCTCACGTACGCAGGAAATGGCAAGCGTGGCAAGCAAAAACAGGGATATGGAATATACTCTTTTCATCTCTCGTTAAAATGTGTCGGTCAGACTGGTTTTGTATCCAAGCCACGTGCCGCTTGTTGTAGAAGAATGCAAATCACCCCAATACCAGGTGTCATAGACGCAGCGGACATAACCTTGGTAATTCGTGCCATTTTTTACAGTTATGATAGCCTCGCCGCTAACTGAATTTGTAGGTGCAGTTCCTATCGTCATATCTACAAAACTGTCGGCACTGCCGCTCCTAATATAGAGTTGGTTTCCGGCAGCCCAATAACCGTTGGTTGCAGAAGGGTTGAACAGCGTTGGAATCTTGCCGTCCGCGTTAAGTTTCTGGAGGAACAGAATCTCCGCCTTGGTGGGAAGACGCCAGCGGCCGGCAGGATAACCGTATTCCTGATAAGATGCACAGCGCCTTCTGGCGCCTTCGTAGGAGACTGAGTACGTCTTTCCGTAGGAAGAAGCCGAAATGAACTTAGGGGAGATGACATTCTGGGTATCGTCGGCCGTAGGGCGGTAATTGACAAGGGACTCACTGCCAGTCCTACCTTTCAAGATGTTTTGGTATTCATTGGTGGCGGCGGCGCGAGGGTCTCCGAGGACCGTCTCAAGCGGCTGTCCGTCCACAACGGGAGCAAATTTAAGAATCGTGGTTGTTACCGAGTAGAGGTTCGGATTCGTGTTGCTTCCGCTACCGCTCATAGCATCCGTGTTCGCATTGACAGAACCCAGATAATGAGGAATATGTGTTTGTCCCATGGTACCTGTTGTAGTGGGGCCGACGCTGTCCCAAGCCCTGCTGTCTCCGCTGGTCTCATAATAACCGTTTACATACATGTTGGGCTTGCTGTCGTCATCGTTGCGAGTATCGGTATTCGTGATGTAAAGCGGCGGATACTGCGTAACCACAAGGGTCTTGTCGTATAGGCCGGAGTTGTCGCTCTTCAGCTTCAGGACAATGGTGTACTTGTAGGGCGAAACGTCATAATTGGTGGACGTAAAGTCGTAATTGAGTACGTTGGAGATGTGGATATAATTCCCTTCGGAGGAATTGGCTACATCAGACGTATTGGTATCATCCTCATGGTTTCCGGTAGTGTAATCGTCCCATTCCTTTACGCGGCTCTTGATTTCCACGGGACCGCTGGCGAAGTAGGGGATATCGACCGTATTGCCGTAGAAACGGATATCCGACATGTCCGGGACATTCACGTCCAGATAATATCCGGGCGCCATTGCGGAGGTAATCTCGGTCATGGTTCTCCAGTCAAGCACCTGATAGCCGCAGGGTACGTTTACAGCGTCGTCTTCGGCGTCGCCGCCAAGCTGGGTGACATCCAGCACAAGGTGGTACCAGTTGTTGCTTTCGAAGGTGTTGGTGGGAAGCATCACCTTGTAATAGAATTCCTTCTGGGATTCCTGGATGATACCGGCCGTGTTGCGTGAAAGCTTCCACGGGACTATGAGCTTGATGTAAGGCTCGTTGGTGGCGCCGTAAGCCCAGGACTCCGGATAGGTATAGAAGGATGTGCTGGAAAAGGCCGTGGCAAAATCCGTCTTTCCGGTGATGGACGTGTTGTCCATGTTGGGAAGATAGTCGAAAATGGGGGAGGAAGCGTCCCGGCCGCCTACCAGGGCGTCGGAGGCGGCCCCGCACAGATACACGCGGATGTTGTTGCCGTCGCTGAGGGGAGTCCAGGTTTCGGTAATATCGCCTTTGATATATACTACTTCATCCTTCAGGTAGAAATCCATAGTGACCTTGGCGGGAAGGCGTTTGAGCTCAATTTCGGCCTTGCCGACAAGGGTCTGGCCGGGGACGACCTGTACGGTGATGTTGTCTGCGAAGCCGGTCATGACGAGGCACAGGTCCTCATTGGCTGCAGGATTGACGGAAGGGCCGGAGGCTGCCGTGAACGTACGGTAGGAAGACTCGCTCAGGGCAAGCGCCTGGAGCTGGGCCTGGGTGGCGTTCTCGCCTCCTATGACAAAGTCGGTCTCGGAGCCGGGATAATTGGCGATGGAATATACCTTATAATTGGCGCTTGCGATTACCGCCGCCTGGATGAAACAGGTGAAGCTGTCTTCGATTTCGGGGGTGAAACGCCAATGGTGGAGGAACTTGCCGTCGGTCTCCGGGAAAAGGAATACGTCCAGCGTCTTGATGAGGTTCTCGTTGCCTGTTCCGGGTTTATCTGCTTTGGTGTCAATGTCGCTGCAGGTGAACGTAAGGCTGAGCCCTTCCCCGTCAGGGGCTTCATTCACTGACTCCCGCTGGCATGATGCAGCGGACAGCAGTGCGGCAAAAACTGAGGCTATGATGATGTATTTTTTCATATCGGCTACATGCTGGGGATGATGATGTTAAAGGCGCCGTCGCGCTGAATCTCGGTGTCCAGGGAGAACTCGCGGCCTCCGGAAGCCTGCACGGAGAAGGAGAGACCGGCCGTTATGGGCGGATTTCCGGCCGCAGGCCTGTCGTCGTCGCGGGCAGAGATATAGAAGTCTATGTTGACGCCGGGCAGGATGTCACCCACAGATGAGCCGATGGAACCTGTGCCCACATGGACGTTGGCACCGTCGTTGGGCGTTATGGTGTAATAATTGGCGTTCTGGGTGAGGTTGATGTGATAAGTACACTGCGTGGGCGAGTATATCTTGAACATGCCGTGGATGGGAACTAGCTTGCCGTAAGTGTCTGTCTTGAACGTAATGTTCTGGCCGCTGATTGTGCAGGTGGAGGAATCCCAGCCTATCCAGCTTGCCATGGCGGACTGTTCTTCCGCGGAGCCGGTCATTTCTGTGTAGTTCCAGTCCATTACGGTTTCTTCCACTTTGAAGATACCGCCCATATAGGTGACGGTATAGGAGTACTTGTGGCCGCCCAGCCATTTGGTTCCCTTGGGGAAAGACAGCCTTGAGGTACGGATGAGCGGGTTTCCGGTGAGGGGATCTGTCTCGCCGGAGATCTGGTACACGACGTCCAGGACTTCAATGAGCTCTGCGTGCTGGGCAGGCCATACATAATAGAAATCCTTGGAATTGATCTGACGCTGAGAGAGTACGTCGATGGGCGTGGCGCCCTTGCCGTAGCTCATTCCGCCCCAATCTTTTCTATCGGAGAACGCGCCAGCGTGCGTGGGATTGGTAAAGGTGACTTCGGCCGTCCCGTCCTGATTGAAGGTGATGGCGGTCTCCTTGCTGTTGATGAAGTTGTCGTTCAGGTAAACCCCGTGCAGGAAGATGGGTTGTTCTCCGTCAGGAGTTTGGTTGGAAATCTGGAAGGAGATGGCTACCTGGGCGAAGAGGTGGTTGAATATCAGTGGAACATCCGAGTAGTCCTGTGCGTTGGTAGAACGGCACACGGGATTGGAATACAGGAAGTCGTATTGCTGGGTGGATGTGGTAATGGCTTTGGCCGGGAGGTTGAGCGTATTGGCGCTTGTGCTCACGCCGGTGCCGAAGAATGCCGTGGTGCTGTAGCTGTCGCTGTGGTCCAGCCAACTGAAGAAAAGATGGGTACCGCCGCTCCACTCGTATTTTTGGTCGGTGCCGTATTTCCATTTGGCTTCGCCGCTGTCCCAGACCAGGGTGTTGTCAATGTGGTACCTGCTGTCGTTGTACCAGTCACGCACCTGGAAAACGTCCGTATTGCTTACGGCGTCGGTGGCCTTTGTCTGGAGCGGGTCTGCAAAGCGGATTTGGGACGTACTCCCTGCAGGAGTCATCTCTTCCTGGTTGCAGGCGGGAAGGACGGTCAGCGCCGCCAGAGCGGCCAGAACAGTTGTATAGTGCTTTCTCATCATCTTCTTCTTCTGTTTTTGTTTTATTCTACGCCGATTTCAATGTCATTGTGGACAATCCACTGTTCCTGACGGGGATAATCAAAATTGATATACCAGATTGCGCCGGGGACAAGGAGGCCGGAAATGTTGATTTTGGCCGCTGCCGGGAAGGTAATCCAGCTGCCTGACTGTTTCAGGCGCAGGGACCTGTGGGTTCCGTCGTTGAGGTTGAAGGTGATTCGGATGCCGGTTATGTCCTGCGGCAGGGCGAACACCTTGAAGTTCATCGATGTGGTGGGAGTGATAATGGGGTTGTAGGCATCGCCGTTTTCGTTGTGGAAGACCAGGGAAACGGTGTTGCTGGTGCTGCCACTGGCCGCATAGGAGCAGGCCATTCCGGCGGCAGGGTCGAAGGTCGCCGTCACGCCGCCGGCAAGGGGCATGGTGGTGGATGTTTCAGTCTCGTAGGTGGAGGTTTCCATCTCGAAGCTTGTGATGGTGATGTTGTCGTTGGCGCCTACGGTGAAATCGAAGGTCGTGAAGGCCGGATAGAAATCCAGATTGATGCCATTATTGGCAGGAACGCACTGGAGGGAGGCGACCATGATGGCGTCGGACATGTCGGGGGTGAAGGATACCACGTTGCCGGTTTTCCTGCTGTACTTGGCAACCTGGGCGGCGGGGATGGTGGCCGACAGGGTATGGTCCCCGACCGTGACCTTGGAAGCGGGATATCCGGACCAGAAGTCATGGGTACCCTCGCCCCAGGTGAGGCCGTTTTCGGCACCGCTGGGCATCAGGTCAGTGCGGCTGTTCACGCCCACGGTGGAGATGGTGTTCACGGAATAGTTCTGGGTGGCCATGGCTGTCTCGTTGTTTTTCATGGCAAGGACGATGATGTCTCCGTTGGACCAGTCGATGCGTTCGTAGGTCTTGCCGCCGCCGTCGTAGTTCTCACCGCTGAACGAGGTCTTGGTGACAGGGGCGGAAGGGTTGGTCTTGGCGCGGAAACGGATCTCCAGGCCGGAGATGCTCTTGGTGCAGCCGGAAAAACCGAGCAGGCATGCTGCTGCGGCCGCTATGCTGATGATGAATCTGCTTGTTCTCATGGCTCTGAAACTATTTTTCCCACTCTTGGTTGAATGAGGACTGTGAAAAATCCATGGTGACCACTTCCTGTCCCATCGTGTTCACTTTGGAATCGGGCTGGATGGTGGATGCAGCGAGAAGGTCGGCTTCCAGTTCGACGGAAACCTGCTTGATCACAGCTGGGGCAAGGTATCTCTTTCGTGATTCCATAAATACACTGACTATGCTAAGTAATTACTGTTCAAGTCTTTAATTTCGCCCGCGAAATCGTTTATTTTTTGCGGGGAGCAAAACGAAAAAATGCGGGTAGATAAATACCCGCAAAAATAATTCATTTTTTTGAAAAAATCAAGTTGTAGATACTCTCAATGCAGATTTTTTAACAAAAGTTCGGATATCAGCGGAAGGATTTCCCGTGGTGCATAACGCATGGAGAAAGGAAGACGGCCGAGCATCCGCCTCAAGGTGTCCGCTTTTCTCCTGATTGCCGGCTGCCCCTGTATGGACTGCAGTCGGCGCTCCCGGAAGTGGCCGAAATTCCCGCCATCGGACACAATCCGGAAAAGTTTCCCGGAATCCACATGGGACGGCACCTTGACGGAAGGGTCTATGTAATCCTTGACGAAGGAGAGCAAAAGGACATGCCAGCGGTAAAGGCCTACGCGTCGAAAGAGTTTGTGAAGTTTCTCATAATCACCCGAATAGGCTTTGTATGCAAGGGCGAAATCAATGATTTGCCGAAGGCCGATTCCCACCCCGCAGGCGTGCTTGAGGATATGGGAGGAGAGCATCAGAAGCTCGGCCTCGGGCGTTCCCACATCCGGGAGAAGTCTCCCGCTGATATGCAGGTCGAAGTACCGCCGGTGCAGTTCCACTTCACATCCCCCAAGGATGAAATCCATGCTGGAATCCGGTTTCTCGGTGCCTTCCGCTCCTGCGTCCCGGAGGAGTGCTGCCGCGCGCTGAAAATCAGCTTCCGGGACATAGAGGTCGATGTCTCCGCCGATTCTGAGTTCCGGTACGGGGTAGCGGGCGGCGCAGCTGCTACCCTTCATCACCACCGGCTCCAGTCCGCCGGAGCGGAGGATGCCAAGCGCCTCCTTCTCGGCTTCGGCCAGTTTCCGGTTGTTGGTCTCTATCTTCGTTACCTCTGCCAGCAAGGGGAAAAGGACCTTTTCCGGCATTCGGTAATCCTCCGGGAAATGCCCCGCAGCCTGGTACAGGAGGCCGGTTACCGTCTGTCTCCTTGCCGTCTGGAGCAGGTCTGTCCAGGCGGCCTCGTCCGGTGGACCGGCCGGCAGTTCGCCCCGCAGAATCTGCAGGAGAAATGCCAATGAGGAATCTTGGTTCATCGGCCCAGAAGCCTTTGCAGGAAGGAGCGTTTGTGGTGATGCCTGTGGTGGGAAATTCGCCGGGTGCCGTTCACGATTTCGTAGATCTCGCCCCAGTCCGGCAGTCCGCCCAGGTTGCGGTCGTCGATGTAAACGTCGGCGACCAGCTTCTTGGAGGTTGTCTTGTCTGCGAATACGAGGCTTCCTGCCGGAGTGTCGCTGTTGATGGCGTAGAAGGTCAGGCCCCGGTCCTTGCAAAAGAGGATGGCGTCTTCCAGCAGCTCGCCTTCGCGCGATGTCCAGAGAATCAGTTTGTGACCCTCGGCCGCCAGGCGGCGCAGGGTGTCGATGGCAAAGGGCTTTTCCCTGCCGATTTTCGGGTACTTGTGCTCTACGATAGTCCCGTCAAAATCTACTGCGATAGTCATTTAGTCGTCTTTTTCTCCGTATCCGTAACCATAGCCGTAGCCATAACCATAGCCATAGCCGTAACCATAACCGTAGCCGTAACCATAGCCGTATCCGCTGCGGAATTCACCGCCGTTGAGGATGATGCTGGGATGGTTCAGGCGGCCGCTCTGATAGACTGTTTCCAGTTCCGGAAGGGCCCTTCGGTCAACTTTGCCGCTGCGCAGGATGAACAGGTTCATGTCCACAAGGCGCTGGACCACCATCATGTCGGCCACGGCATTCACCGGTACGCCGTCAAGAAGGATGAAGTCGTATTCTTCCCGCAGTTCCTTGATGAGGTCGTCAAAGCGGGCGCGGCCCAGCAGTTCGGCCGGGTTGGGCGGGATGTGTCCGCCGGGAATGAAGTCGACGCCGGGAAGGACATCCTTGTGCAGGATCTCCGCCAGACGCATCTGCTCGTTGAAAATGTAGTTGGACAGGCCGGGGACGCCGTGCTTCAGCGAGAAGAAATTGGATGCGGTACGTTTCCTGAGGTCCATATCCACAAGCACCACTTTTTTCTTGGCGTCGGCAAGGCAGGCGGCCATGTTCGTGGTGAGGAAGGTCTTACCTGCCGATGCCGAGAAGGACGTGGTGGCAATCACCGGATGGGCGCAGCCTTCCGGCCGCATGTAGTCCAGGTTGGTGCACATAAGGCGCATAGCCTCGGTAAAGACCTTTGACCTGGAATTCTTGTAAGCCGTTGTAATCGAGGTGTCTCCCTTTTCCCGCTTCTTCTCACGGGCATAGGGGATATCGGCCAGGAAAGGCATGTTGGTGCCCTCCTCGATGTCCTTGCGGGAATAGACGCGGTTGTCGATGATGATGCGCAGGATGAGCACCAGCGCCGGCAGCAGGAGGCCGATGAGGAATGCCACCATCAGCATCTTGTTGCGGGACGGATAGACGGGATGCCAGCTGGAGGTGGCCGAGTCTATCATGCGGGCGTTGTTGTCGGCCATGGCCTGGGTGAGGGAGTTCTCCTCGCGCTTGTTCAGCAGGAACATGTACAGGGTTTCCTTGATTTTCTGCTGCCTTTCGATGGACAGGAACCGGCGTGCCTTGGTAGGCATGGAGGTGAACTTGCGCAGGGAGTGCTGTTCCTGTTCGGCCAGGGCCTGACGCTGGGAGATTATAATTGAAATGCGGCTGTCGATGAAGCCGTTGACATCGGCCTTGAGGTCTTTGATGCCGTCTTCGACGCCGCTGACGGCCAGGCTGTATTCACCGCCGCTCTTGAGGAGGCTCTCCCTTTTGCGCACGGCTGCGTTGTACTTCTGGATGGCGTCTTCGATGTAGGAGTCTTCCGTGACCAGGTTGGCCGGAATCACTTCGTAGCCCTGGAAGGCCGAACGCACATAATCCTTGAGATAGCGCATGGTGCTGAGCTTGGTTTCCAGCTCCACTATCTGCTTGTTCAGGGCGTTGTTCTGGTTCAGATAATCGGCAGCCGTGGCCTCCACGTCCAGGATCCTTTCGCTGGTCTTTAGCCGGGACAGGTCCTCTTCCACCGTGCCCAGTTCATCCTGGATGATGGCCAGACGTTCATTGATGAAGGCGGCCGTATTCACGGCGATGCGGTTCTTTTCCCGCACTGCGTCTTCGTTGTACTTCTGGACCAGCATGTTAAGTACGTCGTCGGCCCGCATGAAGGAATAATCATTCTGGGAGAGCTGCAGGATGGAGCCGTCGGTTTCGGCCTGGACCACCTTGAGCCCGGCCACGAACTGCGATGCCCTGGCGGGCACGGTCACCTTCCTCACCTTGATTTCCTTGCCCATGTAGGACTTGAAGCTGGCGTTCGGGGAGAAGACCACCTTGTGGCCCCGCACCTGGAGCGTATCGCCCAGCTGGACCTCCTGCTTTTGCAGGCCGGAGCCTTCCACGGTGATCTGCGTCTCACCGGAAGGGGTAACCTTGAGGAGGCATTCGAAGTCTCCGTCCTTGCGGGCGATGAACATCCTCACCGGGGCGTTCCGGTACAGTTCTACGTCACGCAGGCGGTCTTTTTCGATATAGTCGATATCGGCATCCAGTGTGGTCACAACCATCTGCATCAGCTCGCGGGACTGGAGCTGGAGGATTTCGTTGGACATGCTCACATGGTTGATGAGGCTGCTGTATGCGCCCATCTGCACGGTGCTCTGGGTGTTGGACGGGTCCTTGATGATGATGGTGGCGTCGCTCCGGAAGACATGCTGCATCTTGGAATAGCGGTAGTAGGCGAAGCCCACGCACAGCACTACGCAGATGACAAACAGGTACCAGTGGCTGAGCAGGTAGAAGAACAGGTCTACCAGATTGACGCTGCTGCTGTTGTTGTTTTTCTCGTTCATAATCTATCGGTTGGTCCAAATAATGGCATTGACAATGATGGACAGCAGCGAGAGTCCGGCGGTGACGAAGCTCATCGTGGTCTGGCCGCTGGCGCTCAGTTTCACTCCCTTGGGCTTGATATAGACCACGTCATTCTGCTTTAGGTAGAAGACCGGAGAATCGAAGAGGTCCTTGCTGGTGAGGTCTACAGAATAGGAGCGGCGGATGCCGTTCTCGGTCCGGATGACCATGATGTCGCTGATGTCGGAGTGGTTGGAAAGACCGCCTCCGCTGGTGGCCAGTAGTTGCAAGATGTTGATGCTGCTCCCCTTGACCGGCACCACGGCATTCCCGCCGCTGCCGATGACCGTAACGCTGAAATTCTCCAGAGTCACATTCACGATGGGGTCCTTGATGAATCCGTTGGCCCGGATTCCGTCTGCGATGCCGTTGCGGATCTGGGAGAGAGTGGCACCCCAGACATTGATGGTGCCAAGCACGGGGAACTCGATATTGCCTTTCATGTCCACAACATATTTCAGATTAGCTTTTCCTTCACTGAAGAGGTTGAACGGGGCAGCCAGTTCCGGGGTTGAACTGGAGACAGTGATGCCCAGGCAGTCGTCAGGCTGGATGATGAGCTCCGGGGCCGGCGTAACCGGATAGTCCGTATTGTACGCCATGTCCAGCAGGTAGCTCATCTGCTTGGCCGTGGTGCAGGACACCATGGCCAGCATGGCCAGCAATGCCGGGAAAGTTTTAAACGAGTGCTTCATATAGCTTAAATATTGATTGAATCATGGTTTGTTCGCGGAACAGTTTTTCGTAGCGGGAACGGGCCCCGGCAGAGAAGGTTCCGTAATTGTCTGTCACTTCCTGGATGGCGCGGGCGAGTTCCTCATCATCGCCGGGCGTCACATTCCTTCCGGAGACGCCGTCTTCGTTGACCCAGGACACGCCGGAGCCGGGAATCCTGGTGGCCACGACTGGTTTTCCGCAGGACATGGCCTCTATTTGGACTATGCCGAAGGCCTCCGTCTTCATGACGCTGGAAAGGACGAAGAGATCGCAGGCCCCGTAATGGGCAGGAAGCTCTTCATCGGCAAGATAACCCCGCAGGGAAACTCTGTCCCGAAGGTTTTCGCTGTCGATGAGCTTTTCCAATTCTTCGCGCAAAGGACCCTCTCCGCCGATAATAAGATGATACTTCTCCGGTAAATGTTTCATGGCCTTTATCAGCACCGGATAGCCTTTATACGGCACCAGGCGTCCGATGGAGAGAATGAGGGTCTTTCCCGGGAACTGCTCCCGGATGGCCGCTGAACCGGCAGGATCGGCAGGTACGGGGCGGATGCCGATAGGGACATAAGTGCACTTGTTCTGCACCTCCCGGAGCCAGGGCGACGCCTGGATGTAGGCGGGGGTGGTGCCTATGATGAGCTGCGCCCTTTTCACCAGCCATGACTGCAGCGGGCGGTACATGGCCAGCAGGAACTTCTGCGAGACGATGTCGCTGTGCCAGTGGAGAACCACCTTTCCGCGGTATCCGCTAAGGCGCAGCGCCAGCGCGGCCATGGGGTCCGGATGGTGGATGTGGATGATGTCGTATTCGGCCTTGTGGCGGCGGAGCCAGGAAATCATCGCCGGCGAGAGCATGGTGGCGGCTTTCTTTGCCAGGGCTTTCTCGCGGTACACGCAGCCGTGGTCGTTGAGGCGGAGCGGACCGTCCTCGGAGAGGCAGGCGCACAGCATGTCGCAGTCCACACCCTCTTCCGAGAGGCCCCGGGTGAGGTCCCACATCACCTTTTCCACGCCTCCGCGGATGGGATAAAACTTACCGAGCTGCAGGATCTTCATCTTGTCTGAACAGTTTGTCCCACTGTTTCATAATCGCTTCAAAATCAAATCTATTGGCAAGGCTGGCGGCTTCTTCGCCCATACGGCGGCGCTTTTCCGGGTCCTGAATAAGCTCCAGAATAGCCTGTGCCAGAGCTTCTACATCTCCTTCCGGAACAAGACGTCCCGTCCTTTCGTCCACAATCACTTCCCGGGGACCGCACTGACTGTCGAAACTGACGGCGGGGACGCCGTAGGCCTGGGCTTCGATAAGGGCCATCGGCAGGCCTTCGTAATGGGAGGAGAGGGCAAGGAGGGCGGCCTGGCGGTACTCGGAGGGCATGTCGCGGACCGTGCCGCAGAGCTCCACCGAACCGGAGAGTCCCAGCCTGTCGATCTGCTGCTGCAGGGAGCCGCGGAGTTCTCCTTCGCCAAGGAGGCGCAGGCGCCATCCGTGCTCCGGTCCAAGCTGGTCGGAGACGATTTTCCAGGCGTCAATCAGCCGGTCCAGTCCCTTCTGGTAGGCATATCGGCCCACGGCGATGACGGTTTTGCTGTCATGCGTTCCCGGCACGATGTCCTCCAGGTGGATGCCGTTGGGGATGCATGTGATGCCGGGTATGTCGCCCCATTCGGCCATGTCCTGGCGGGTGAGGGTGACGAAGCGGTCGAAGCGCCGCACCTGGCGCACTTCGCCCGCGCTGCGGAGCCGGTCTACCAGTCCCCAGAGGCCTTTGCGCCCGTACTGCACGCGCTTGTGGCGGGAAAAATGAAGCTCCAGCACCTTGAGGCTCCCGTCCTGGATTCCGGGAAGGAAACCCTGCTCGTTGCAGAACGTGGAGACGGTGATATCGGGCTTTATGTCCATAAGGTCGCGGGAGAGCCGCCTGCGGTGGCGGTACTGTTTCAAGGGATAATGAATCAGCTTGTTGAGGAGGCTTCCGCCGTTGTTGTCCTCGTAGCCGATTGCAAGGTCCAGCCGCGAGATGCGCCCGTCCAGCGGGAAGGCGTCGGGACGGCCTTTCTGCTCGGTGGTGATGATGGTCACGTCATACCCGTGGCCGGCCAGCCAATTGGCCTTGTCGGTGAGGATTTTTTCCATCCCTGAAGGACGGTACAGACCGGCTATGTTGTAGACGATGCGCATAATTTGGTTGATATGAATCTGCTCAGCCGCTGCACGGCGAATGCCAGAAGAATCGTGAGCGCGTAAACTGCCGCGATGAAAAGCAGCGGATTCTGGATGGGAAGCCTGTCGCGCAGCAGTTCCATCGGAATGCCGTGACAGAGGTAAATATCATACGAAATGCCGGAGATAAACAGCAGCACCGGCCCGTGGAGCCTGCCCAGTGGAAGCTTTGCTATTACAAGTGCCACGATGGCGGGAATAAGTATGTAGCACAGCGTCCAGAGATATGGGTTCCGCGGCATGTACAGGGCCAGGAAAAGGACGCCCAGGCTGCCCAGGAGGGCATAATAGCGGTAGGGTTTGGCCTCGCAGAAGGCATAGATATCCTTTTCGTACCGGGCGAAGAAGGCGCCGGAAGGGAAGGACAGGGAACAAATCCACCAGCACCAGTCGTAGCCGATGAGTATGGTCACGGCCATCCACAGGAGCGTTCCTGAGAGAATCCCTGCCGATTTCCATTTCCCTTTCAGGTATCTGAAGGAAAGGTAATATACCAGGTAGAAGAAGACGATGGCCTCTGCAAACCAGGAAAAAGGCAGAATGGGAGTGCCGTAAAGGGCCAGGTTTTTCCAGTCCAGAAGATAGTCCCGCCGGGGATTCCAAAGCAGGAGATAATAGGCCGCCAGGGCAAGCAGGGCGGGCAGTACAATGCGCAGGAACTTGCTGCGGATGAAGTCTTTAAGATACTGCTGGCCTTTGTTTTGCCAGGAGCGCACAAGCCCGAAACCGGAAATGAAGAAAAAGACCGACACGATAGGCGCGCCCAGCTCCTTGAACGGTTTCAGCCACCCAAGGTCCAGGAAGAAATTCAGGTGGTCCGCCACGATAAGAAGGGCCATCAGCGCTTTCACGAGGATAAGCTTGTCTTTATCGAAGGACATCATGACAGGCTTTCGTAGAGTTGGAGGTAGGCGTCAAGGGCGGTGGATTTGTCGAAATGGCGGAGCGCATGGTCGCGGCAGCTGCGACGCCACGCCTCCCGGTCCTGCTGCCTTATTTGCTGCAGACAGCCGTACATGCCTTTTACATCGCCCTTTTCCACGATATATCCGGTTTCCGGAGTGACGGATTCCACGCTTCCGCCGGTGCGGTAAGTGACAACCGGGGTGCCGCAGGAGATGGATTCCAGGTTCACGGTGGGGTAGTTGTCCTGCCAGGTGGGATTCACCAGGGCCGTTGCCCCGCTGTAGAGGCGCACAAGGGTCCGGACATCCGCCGTGCGCTCTATGGTTTCCACCTTTTCCGGGAGCGAGCGTTTCTGGCTCTCGCTCATCTTGCCCACCACCACAAGCCGCTCGTCCGGGGACAGCTGTCCGGCGAGTTCCGCCAGGTCTTCCAGCCCCTTTTCCTTGAGCCAAATGGAGGCGACGGCAAGGTAGTAAACGCCGCCGTCGGCAAGGCTTTCTTCGGGTGCAAACACCTGTGTATCAATTCCGTTGTGAATCGTAAGGCACGGCACATCGGCAAGGAAGGATTTTGCAAGTTCCGATTTCATCCAGTCCGATACTACCACCAGCGTAAAGTTGGGAAGGGAAGTGAAGCACTGTTTCTTAAGGCGGAAATTACGGCGGGAGCGGTCCAGGCCGTAGCTGGCCGGGAAGCGGGTCTTGCAGGGGCAGTCATGGCACTCAGTCTGCCAGCGGTCGCAGCCTGCCGATGCGTAGTGGTAGCAGTGCCCGGTGTACAGCCAGCAGTCATGGACCGTCCAGATGACGGGTTTCCCGCTGGCGGCAAGATAGGCGAAAAGTTCGGGATAGTTTAGGAAATAACCGTGGACATTGTGGATATGGATGATGTCCGGGTCGATTTCCCGGATGCGCTCGATGAGCTTGCGCGTGGCTCTCCGCGATGCCAGCCCGTGGGCGTCGAAAAGGCGTGTGGCAAGAAAGTGCCCAAGCAGGTCCAGGCGGCTTCCCACCGGAACCAACTTGGAGCTGTGCGGCGGAATGCCATCCCGCGCGCCGCTGTAGGCGATATAGCTCTCCCATCCTGCCGAAATTGCCATTTCTCCAATCTCGCGCATGATTTTTCCCGTCGATGTGCTTTCCCTTACGGTAGGGTTTATCTGCAGGAGTTTTTTCATTCCGTCCCTTGTTTTTCCTTTATACAGGCCAGCACGAAAAACGGCGCGAAAACCATTATGATGTCGCTGGACACCTTGACCCATCCCACCATGTTCACGAGGAGAATCAGCAGGAAGAGCCAGCGGTCATCCTTGAAAATCCGGCAGCAGGTGGAGGTGATTCTGATGAATACGGCGGTCAGAAGGAGCAGTCCTATGCTCCCGAAATAGAAGATATAACGCAGGTAGCCGATGTCGGTATCCATGTAGAAGCCCGTTTCCACCTGTCCGAAGCGGTCCGGCGTGCCTTCGTAATTGAAGAAGAGGCCGTCCCCGATGGCCCAGGTCTTTATGGATTCCGGCCAGATGACCATCCCCTTCAGGATGTTGGTGGAGTTTGTCTCCCAGTAGCCTTTTTCCACCAGGGAGAAGAAGCCTTCGAAACCGAAGCGGAAGTAGTTGCGGAAGGCATAATTGGTATTGTACAGCACTATGATCAGGACCAGGCTCAGCAGTAAGCAGATGGATGCCGTCACCCAGAATCCGCTCAGGTAGCGCTCCCTTTTCTCTGTAAAGAGCATGAGGATCCAGTAGGCCAGCGCTATGCCAACGCCTATAATAGTGGTCCTGGAAATCATGTTGCCGATGACCCCGATGATTATGAACGCAAACACATAAAACGCCTCCAGACCACGGTCTGTGGCGGAATCCGTCTTGTGAATCAGATAGGCCAGGATCACCAGCACGGCGGCAAAACGCAGACCGGACGGGTCAAGGGCGGCGCCCAGGCCGTACATTCGGCCTTCTGCCGGTCCCATGAAGTCTGCGGCATTGCCCATCAGGCTGTCCACGAAGTTTTTGAGGGAAGGATACTGGGTCATCATGTACGCCAGGATGCACTGCGCCACACAGACGCCAACCAGATACTGGCCGATCAGTTCCACGGACGCCTTCCCGTGGACTGCCCGGATCATGCTCACCACCGTATAGGCGCCTCCCATCCACACCCAGGCCGATACTATGTACTGGGCATAGGAGGTATCCACCGTATTGTTAATCGTGATGACCAGATAGGCCCATATGCTCACCATGATACCTATCAGGGTGAATATCAGGAAGTCACGGGATATGACGAATGCCCGGTCGCGGAGAAGGTCCAATCCGAACAAGCCCAGTCCCACCGCCGCGAGCACCATCTTGGTGTTGACGTCAGACAGTGACGGCAGGTTGAAAGGGAAAATGAACAGGCTCGTGATTATTCCCGTGAGTATGACCAGGATGAACTTTTTCATGCCCATCTATCGGAATAAGCGGTGAAATCCATAGAACAGTTTGTCTACGGCAAAACTGTAGAGCCGTACCAGGAGGAAGTGCCCGTCGGCGGCCCATTGCTGGAGGAGCCGGGTGCGAAGGGGCAGGTAAGTGTTCTCGCGGATGTAGCGGTTGGCCTCGGGGTACCACTCCTTCCAGAGCCGCATCTGTTCACGGCTGCCGGACATCAGGAAGGGGAGCTTGACATTGAGCTTGAAAAAGGCTGTGTCCTTTTCTGTGAAACGCCCCTCCGGAAGCAGTCCCAGGCTGCGGTCCACATTGAAGCGGATATCTTCCAAGTGCTTGGCGGAGAAGGTGTTGGAATAAGCTCTGGGGTTCAGTTTGAAATAGTGGTACAGCGCTTCTTCAACATAGGCCACCCTTCCGGCCCTTGCCGTGACGGGAATCATGGTCATGTCTTCGCCCATGGCATGGCCTTCCGGGAAGGAGATGCCCTCAAAAAGCCTGGCCCTGACCAGTTTGTTCCACACATTGAATTTGGCGGTGCCTCCGAAATAGCCCTCCCGGACCAGGGTTTCTCCGTCGGTAAAAGAGGGATTGGAAAGGCGTCTGCGGCTTCCGCCGAAATCCAGGTAATAGTCGCAGTAAGCGAGGTCTGCATCGGCCTGGACGGCTGCCAGGTACAGTTTTTCCACCATCGTGGGTTCCAGCCAGTCGTCGGAATCGGCATGGAGTATCCATTCGCCGGAGGCGGCCTCCAGACCGGTATTGCGCGCAGCTGGCAGTCCCTTGTTGGCGGGATGGGTCAGAATCCGCACATTGCGCTGATAATCGGCCGATACCCTCCGCACGATGTCGATGCTCCCGTCCGGGGAACCGTCGTCCACGAAGATGAATTCGATGTCGGGGAAGGTCTGCTCCATGAGGGAACGGACGCAGCGCTCGACGTAGGCTTCCACCTTGTAAACCGGTATGATTACGGATACGGTCATTCAGGAAGATTCTCCTTCAGATACTGTTTGCTTTCTTCAATCAGGCCCTCCAGCGCTTCCCGCTTCCCTTTGAGGCCCATAAGCCCGGCCGCATCCAGTTCCACCGTATCCCTGTAATCGTTAATGGAACCTGTGGCTTGGGCCGATGTGAGCAGCGAGCGGATTCGGCTGTCGGCCTCCGAGCGGGCATCCACCACGCCGATGAGTGGCTTGTCGTAGAGGAGGGCAAAGGCGGCCCCGTGGAAGGAAGTGGTTATGACAAAGCCGGCATGCTTGAAAAGGAAGGCGAAATCCTCGGGTCCGGCCGATTTTATGAGCCTGGAATCCGGGCGGAGCACATCCTTGGCCCTTCCCTGCAGGAAAACCACTTTCATGCCCAGCGTCTTCTGTACCTTGTCCACCATCCCGTAAACCTCAGGGAAGGGGTCGAACATGTACGAAAGCGCATATACCAGTATATATTTTTCGGGGACCTTGCAGCGAGACCGTGCCGACAGGGCATCCCACTGCTCCCGTGGAAGCAGCAGCGTGGGGTCGCAGCACAGGGCGGCCTCCCGGCCGGTGAGTTCCCGGATGATTTCCACTCCAGAGCGCTCCCTTACGGAAATGGCCTGGTATTTTGACAAGTATTTGGCGTAGAGTTCTTTCCACTTTTCGTTTATGGCCGACGCCGCTATGCTGGAGGCGTAGGAAATCTTTCTCTGTTCCGGCGCCGTGAAAGCGAGCAGGAAGTTAACGTCGTCCCCTATGAAACGGGGATTCCAGACCTGGTCGCTCCCGGTGATGTAGAGGTCATACTGCGGGGGATTTTCCACTATGCTTCTGCGGTCGTATGACTGCCTGGAAAGGACCAGGTTCCGCTTGTAGAACGCCTTGAATTTCAGCTTCATCCGCCATGCGGGAAAGCCGAAGAGAAGGTCCCTGAAAAAGGCTATTACGCGCGCCTTCGGCGAGGGACGGGAGAGCTCCTCGTAGCGGTAGTCGATGATTTCGCTCTCATATCCCATCAGGCGCAGGGCCTGCTGCAGGGCGTATGCCTGGAGCGCCGAACCGCAGTTCAGCACTTTGTGCATGGTTATGATGCCGATTTTCATCGTTGATGACGGTCCAGTGGATAACGCAGCAGCAGTTTGATGCGTTTGCTCAGCGACAGAGTCTCAAGTTTGTCCCGCTGCCCGGTCCAGAAGTCCCTTGCAAAGCGTTCGTCAAAGAAGATGGAGCGCCGGTAGCAGCTCCACCAGATGTCCATGTTCGGGCAGGCTTCTTTCCACGGCTTGGCGCCGTTGTAATGGACAATACCGCAGCTGAGGGCACGCTCGATCTCTTCCTTGCCGTGGATTTCCTCCATATCGGCCCGCCTGTCCAGCATAAGGTCGTAGAGCTGGACGGTCATGCAGAATGAGGGTCCCAGTTGAAGGAAACGGCCGTTGCAGGAGATGTTGATGATGTCCATGTCCTGGTAGAGATAGGCGTTCCGGCCCAGTTCGCGGAACTCCTTCAGTTTGCCATCGGCAAGGAGCCGGGCCGAATTGATCACCAGGTTGCCGGAGTAGAAATAGCCTTTCTGCCAGTCCAGGCCGGCCTTTTCGGTGACATATTTCCGGATTGATGGGCGCAGACGGGGGCAGGTGTCAACCCCGGCGAAGTAATTGTCGCCAAGGTCCAGGTCGTAGTATTTTCCGAGGTCCTCGCGGATGATGACATCGACATCCGAGTACAGCAGTTTGCCGTATTCCGGAATCAGTTCCGGTGCCAGCAGACGGTAGTACGCGGTCTCGGGGATGCCGCGTACCTCGTATCCGCCGACAAACTCGCCTTCAACCTTGCGGAAGGTGAGCCGGCAGTTCCCGTAGTGCTCCGGAAGCTCGTTGAGACGGCTTTTCGAGAAGTCGCAGGCGGGGCCGTGAAGCACGAAGATGTCGTAGAAGGTGGTGGGATCGGCATTTTCCAGAAGGGAAGTAATGCACACCCCAGCCGCCAGTTCCAGCGACGCGTCGAAGGTAAAGAGGATGGGAACGGTTTTCATGGTCAGGCGCGGATTTGTCTGGCAAGCCGGATGAGCGGGCCCAGCCCGGCGTATCTCAGATGGCAGATCAGTTTCTTTTTCATGGGCAGGGGAGCGCGGTCCAGGCAGGCTTTGTAGAGGGTATAGAGCTGCCGGTAATCGGCCTCGCCGTCCTCTCCGGCCCAGGTGGCGTCATACAGCCTTCCGGCGGCATAAGCGTCGAAGGCTTTCCGGGCTTCGGCATCCTGAAGGCAGGGTTCCATCGCCTGGAGAAGCAGGAGCCATTCCTTCACCGGACGCTGGTGCCACCGGTTGGTGATGGAGCCTTCGTTGATGGACTTATCGTAGTGATAGTAAGCTTTTTCCACGTAAGCAACCTTGAGCGGAGCGGCCAGCAGGCGGATGAGCAGAAGCTGGTCTTCGCAGCAGTTGACTCCGCTGAGAAAGCGGATGTCGTACCGGCTGTAGAGACTGTGCCTTATCAGTTTGTTCACCATGCCGGCGTGCAACTCGTTCAGAAGTTTATACTGGACTGTCCGGGAATCCGTGGTGCCGGGATTCTGCCGCTTGTACACCGTGCGGCTGCCGAACTCCTCCACAAGGTCGCAGAGGACCATGTCGGCATCCGTTTCTTCCTGCTTCCGGTGCATTCCTTCCAGCATGTCGGCCTCAATCCAGTCGTCGGAATCTACAAAAATCGAAAATCGGCCTTCTGCAAGGTCCAGGCCCTTCTGGCGGGTTAAGGCCACTCCCTGGTTGGGATGGCTGAAGTATCGGATTCTGGGGTCGTCGTATCGGCCGATGACTTCTTCAGTGCGGTCGGTGCTGCCGTCATTGAGAATGAGCAGCTCGAAATCCCGGAAGGACTGCGCGAGGATGCTCTCCATGCAGCGGGCGATGCTGTCCGCCGCATTGTAAGCGGTCACGATGACTGATATTTCAGGCTTATTGTTCAGGGTAAAAGTTGCTCCTTGAAGGGGCAGGCGTTGATAATGGATTCAAAATCAATGTTCTTGGCCACCGTGAAAAGCGACTCGTCCTGAAGGGCGGCGTCCAGGTCTTCGCGGCTTTCGATACGGACCGGCTCCTGGACATCCCTGCCCACGGAGGCAAAGTAATCGAGATACTTGAAACTGCCGCCGGAGATGTTGTCCGAGAAACGGACCCAGGCGTTGGGGATGCCGTAGCTGTCGGCCACAATGAGCCCGTGCAGCGAGGAGGAAAGAATCATCTCGCAGGAGCACACCGCATCCGGAATATCGTGCCAATGCTTATAATCGGCCATACTGATTACCAGCACGTCGGGACTTGAAATTATAGCCTTGACGAGTGGATTCTTTTCGTCGATATAGTGGGGGATGATGCCGAATGTGTACTGCTTTTCCACCTTGGGGCGGTAGTAGCGGGATACCAGCAGCGCCGGGTCTCCATAGACTTCCGGACAGTCGATGCCCTGTTTGAGCAGGACCTGGCGGGTGAGGGGACCGCGGACAGAATGGACTTTGGCGGGCACTACCTTGAGCCGGCTTTTCTCCGATCGGCAGCCGCTCCCCCATATTTCCAACTTCTTCCCATAGCATTCGCCTAGGATGGACCCGATGCAGCTATAAGTCTTTACGGGGAGGTGGGAGAACAAGCGGGAGCGGTTCATAATCAGCACTTTCAAGTCCGATATTTCCTCCAGCATGGAGATATTTATGTCGTCGCCCCAGTTGTTCCTGGCATAGCCCAGCCCTTGCCTTCTTACATAGGCATAGACAAAGATTTTGTTGGGCCTGAACAGCGACAGGGCGTCATATATCAGACGCTTCAGTGTAAGTGCGGGATGCTTTTCCATATAAAGTCCTTTTCAGCTTTTTCGAGCAGCAGCAGATAGATGCTCAGGGCGCAGGCGGCAAACGAGAATCCGGAGAACAGGAACAGTCTGAGCCATACGGAACCGACAGGTATCATCTGCACCAGGAAAGAAAGGCCGACCGGGATGGTCATGACCAGCAGCGGCTTCACGATGGCTTTCTTCACCCATTCTGCAATGGGGAAATCATACCACTGTCCCCGCATCAGCAGGAGCCTGGAGGCAATTAGCGCAAAGTCGATTCCGAGTCTCACGGCGATGACAAGGTAGGGGGCCGCATGACCCACCAGCACAAGCCAGCAGAAAATGAGATTGGTGGCGTAGATAAGCGACACCGTGATCTGGTATTTGCGGATGTCCTTGTCGGAGGTGATAAGGGTAATCAGCGGATTGCAGATGCTCTCGAAATAGACGCAGACCAGCGTCAGCAGGCAGAATTCCACGGCATACTTGGGATAGTTTCCCAGCCAGATACTAAGGAAGTCCTTGATTTCGAAGCAGATGGGCACCATTAGTATCAGAATCAGGTAGGCCGACAGGCGGGAGGCGCGAATCGTCAGTTTTGACAGTTCGGCGCAGTCCTTCGAGACATAGTATTTTACTATCTGCGGCCGGAAGGCTGCCTGGAAATTGGAGACGAACTGGCTTACCACGGAGACAATCTGGTTGCTGACGCCCATGGCGGCATTGACGAGGACGCCATGGTAGTAGTTGACAAGCAGCGTAACGCCCTGATTCGTACCCACATACATGGCCGATCCGAACAGGGCCCAGCCCGTATAGGAGAACAGTCCCTTGAAGATGCCCCGGTTGCGGGGCTTTTTGAATCGGCACATGGGGAAGGTCCGGTAGCAGTAGATGCGGTACAGCAGGATGTTCAGGACGCCGACGCCGAAGATGAGGAGGCCGTAGACTATCAGTTTGTCCCCGTCGATGGCCCGGATGAGGAATGCCACCGCCAGCTTGAACATTACGTCGAAGATGGAGAAATAGGCATAGACCGACATCCGCTCGTGAGCGAGGATGGTTGCGTTGAACGGCGCCTGCAGCACCGACAGGAAGGTGGAAAAAATGGACAGCTGGTACACCACATTGGCCGCCGTCATCCTTCCCGCGGGTATGTTCATTAGCGTATTCAGGTACCACAGGCCGACGGTTTCTCCCAGCAGGACGATGACAAGGCCGATCAGCAGATGGGCGACCACCGCCGAGGAAAAGACCTCCCGCTGCGAATCCGGCGTTCCTTCGGCAATTTCGGCCGTGATGTAGCGCTGCGACGCTCCGGTGAGGCTGGCATTGATGAAGGTGAAGAACACGATGATCCCGCCCACAGCGTTGTAGATACCGTAATCCTCCACGCCCAGCGTGTTGAAGACGATGCGGGTGGTGTACAGGGATACCAGGAGGATTACGAACATCCTCAGGTACATGTACATCGTATTCTTCGCGATGCGTATGTTATTCTCTGTCGGCATATTCCCTAACGGGAAGAAAGGAGGTGGACAAAGCGCAGCCCCTTGCGGGCAAGGTCATACAGCGGCCGGAACAGCGCCGGGCTGCTGGATTGTTTTTCCTGCAGAAGGCGTATCTGGGTATAGCGCCTGATTTTCTTTACGAGTTTCCTGTACAGAGTCGGCGGAAGCGATTCTTTCACGGCATCCAGGTCCTTCCTGTATTGAGCCGCGATTTTTCGGGTGCTGAAATGGCGGATGTCCTGGCTGATGTTTTCCCCGTGAACCCTGTATTTGAGAAGGACCTGAGCGCTTCGCAGGGTTGGTCCCAGCAGCATGGCGCGAAAGCGCAGCACGCTGTCTTCCGTCTGGCAGTCACCCATCATTCCAAAGCGGTCCAGCACCTTTTTCCGGATGGCAAGGGCCACTCCGCCCGTCATGAAGGTATCCGATTGCAGGTATTTCCTGTCGTCCAGCCGTAGGAGGCTGTCTTTTTCGAGGCGCCCTTCGCCAGTCTGTTTCCCCTCTTTGTCGATGGTTATGTATGAGCCGGTTACGGCCATTACGGAAGGATCGGCCTGGAAATATTCCATCTGGGCGGATACCCTGCCGGGCAGCGAGACATCGTCACCGCCGTTGAGGAAGATGAATTCGCCGTGGGCCAGCCCGAACAGGAGCTTGTTGACGTGCGGCACCAGCCCCATGTTCTTCTCGTTCCGGTTGAGGATGACCTTATGCGGCCCCTGATAGCCTTCGACGGCCTTTTTCAGCACCTCAAAGGTCCCGTCCGGCGAGTTGTCGTCCGAAAAGATTATCTCCAGGTTCGGATACGTCTGCCCCAATGCCCCCGCCACCGTATCCTCTACAAACTTTTCTTGCTTGTAGAAGGCTACGATCAGTGTCGCCAGGGGGTAATGTGTATCTGCCATCTGAAAGGCAGGAATCAGAAACGGTTGATCAGTGAAACGACTTCGGCGGCCTCTTCCAGGGAAATGGCGGGGCCGATGGGTATGCTCAGTTCTTCCTGAGCCAGTTTTTCCGTAATCGGCAGGCTGTAATGCGCCAGTTCCGGGTAGCATTCCTGCCTGTGCGGCGGAATGGGATAATGTATCAGCGTCCCAACCCCGTTATCCTTCAGATATGCCTGCAGCTGGTCCCGGCGCTGACAAATAATCGGGAACAGGTGATAGACATTCTGCGCATCGTCAAGCCGCGCAGGAAGACTGACAAGAGGATGGGATATATGTTCGTAATAATACTTCGCGATAAGTTTCCGATGGGCGTTATCCTCGTCCAGATACTTTAGCTTGACGTCCAGGACCGCCGCCTGGATCTCGTCAAGGCGGCTGTTGCGGCCGGTGTACTTGAAGACGTATTTCTTCTGGCTGCCGTAATTGGCGAGGGCCCGTATAGTATCGGCCAGAGCCTGATCATTGGTGGTTACGGCACCGCCGTCGCCCAGGGCGCCGAGGTTCTTCCCGGGATAGAAACTGTGGCCGGCGGCATCGCCTATGCTGCCGGTTCTCCGGCCGTCCGGTACCCGGCATCCGTGCGCCTGTGCATTGTCTTCCACCAGCTTCAGGCCGTGTTTTCGGCATAAGGCACCTATATTTTCGGTGTAGGCATTCCGGCCATACAGGTGAACGATGGCGATGGCCCGTGTCTTCTCTGTGATGGCCGCTTCCAGGAGGCTGTCGTCGATTTCCAGCGTGTCCGGGCGCGGTTCCACGAGAACCGGCTGCAGTCCGTTTTCCGTGATGGCCAGGATGGTGGCGATGTAGGTGTTCGCAGGCACGATGACTTCGTCGCCCGGCTTCATGACGCCCAGCTCTATATAGGCACGGAATATCCAGATGAGGGCATCCAGGCCATTGGCGCAGCCCACGCAATGCTTCGTGCCGATATAATTGGCGTAATCGGCCTCGAAGCGTTCGTTCTCCTTTCCTTGAAGGTACCAGCCGCCGGCGACCACCCGGTCTACCGCTGCCGCGATTTCTTCGCCATGCAGGGCCGTTACATCTTTAAGCGACAGAAATTGTATCATTGTCCTTCTTCAAGCCATTTTTTATAACCGATTCCATCCCAGGGCATATTCCTGCTGAACCGCTCGGGCCAGGGGTAATGCGGTTCCCCGGTTTCCCTGTCTTTAACTTCGCGGACGTCCTTGACGGCGCGCGCAGGCGACCCGATGGCCACCTGGTAATCCTGAATATCCCTTGAAACCATGGAACATGCCCCTATGAGGCAGTGCTTTCCAATAGTGACGCCGGGCAGCAGAAGGCAATGGGTTGCGACAATCGAGTAATCGCCCACAGTGGGCCCTACGCAGATATCGGACGGGGGCGTAGGATCGTTGGTAAAGACGGTATATGGATAAATCCAGCAATAATTGCCTATAGTGGAATGCTGGCCGATATGGACATTGCTGTGCATCCGCACATAGTCTCCGAATACGGAGTATCCTTGGATATCGCACAGGGTCCCGATGCTGCAATGCTTGCCGCAGGTGACATTTTCACGGACCGTCACCCGGTGTCCGCACTGCAATCCTTCTCCGAATACCGAACCGGCATACAGGATAGAGTAGCTGCGAATCAAAGAACCCGGCCCGATCTGCGTCCTGGGATTCTCATAATTCCGGGTATCGGCATAATATGCGTTCAGGGGTTCGCCGATGACGCAATTATCGCAGATGACGGTATTGTCTCCGATTTCCACATTGTCATAGATGACCGTATTGTCACCGATGAGAACGTTCTTGCCGATGGTGGCCTTGGGACTGATTCTCGTATTGAGGCCTGAAAATTTGTCCAGCGTCATGCTTGTCCTACAATAAAGACATAATTGGTGGTAGCGGTTCCGCCGATATTCAGCATCATGGCGTTCCGGGCACCGACCACCTGATATGTGCCGGCCTGGCCGCTTACCTGTTTATAAAGGTCCAGGAACATTCTGACGCCGGAAGCACCCACGGGGTGTCCGCACCCGATCAGTCCGCCCGAGGGATTGACCGGTTTTGCGCCATTCAGGGCAATCAGCCCGTTTTCCACGGCTTCGTATTCGCGTCCCGGCTCAGTGATTCCGAAGGCCGATAAAGCCATGTACTCGCTGGACGTGAAGCAGTCATGTGTTTCGAAAACATCGATGTCCCCGACGGAGAGTTGCGCCCGGGCGTATGCATCCAGGCAGGTCTGCCGTGTCCATGGAAGGATATGCCCGCTGCCGGACATGGCGATTTTCTTGTCGAAGAGCAGGGGCGCGTTCCTGTGCCCGTACCCTTTCACAACCGGTTTGCCGGAGAGTCCGCGCTCCCGGATGTATTTTTCGGAACAAAGCAGCACGACCGCCGCGCCGTCGGTGACCTGTGAGCAGTCGGACACCCCCAGAAGCCCTCCGATGCAGGGATTTGACTCCGACCCACGGGCAGAGGCTTCCTCATAGCTCATGAACCATTTCCGGGTCTGCGCAAGCGGATTCCTTTTGGCATTGTCGTAGTTGAGGGTCGAAATCCGCGCGAGGTTGTCCAGGTAGCGGTCCCGGTCCAGGCCATATTTTTCTATCGTCGCCTGTGCCAGACGGCCGAACAATTGCGGGAAAGGATGGTCCAGGTCTTTGGCTTCTTTCTCGTAATAGGCGGCTCTGCCCAGAATGCCTGCGCACATGCGGTTGTCCACCGATTTCATAATCTCCCACCCGGCCACGATGCATACGTCATACATACCTGCCAGGATGTGGGACATTGCCGCTTCAAGCGCAACGGAACCTGAAGCGCAGGCCGCTTCATATCTGGCTGACGGTACGCCGTTAAAAGCGGGATGTACTTCCGTCAGGAACGCTCCCAGGTGGCCCTGGTCGATATAGCGTTCGGCCATGAAGTTCCCCACGAAGGCCGCTACACGGTTGTTGGCGTTCAGCCGCTGCAGTTCTTCGCAGCTGAAATCAGACGCTGCGAAACCGTCGGCCACTGCTTCCCGCAGAAGGGCGATCATGTTTTTCCCTTCTTTAGTCCAGTTCCGCTCGAAATCGGTCTGTGCGCCGCCCAGTATGTAAACTTTGTCGCTCAATTAGTCTTTCGCTTTGAAAAAAGGACGGTAATCGTATTTTGAATTCCGATACTCGGACACGATGTGGTCTATGTCCGCATGAGACAGGAACGCATCGTCGAGCCGGCTCTTCAGCAGCGATGCAAGGTCCGTCACCCCGGCGAATGCATCCATCAGGGCAAATGGCGGGCACCAGGAATAACCGGTGGCCATCACGTCGTCGGCCACTTCCAGATTATACCCGACATGCTCTGCCGTGTACAATGCGTAAACAATGTATCGCAGGAGAAAGCCAAGGCAGATGTCTGCTTCCTGTGAGTGATTGTCTATCAGGGATTTGACAGCGTTTCCGTATTCGCCTTCCTTCAGGTATTTCTTCATCCTGATGGCAAAGGGGAACGAATAATTGATTACGTCCCGGTAGATGCCGGTCTTGATGTCATACACCAGTAGGCGCTTGGCTCCGGCTTCGTTCCGGAGCAGTTTGTAGAAACCTTCTCCGCTCTTGAGGCCCAGCCGCTTGTGGGATATCAAATCCGATACAAACCGGGGCAGTACAAATTTATCCCTGGCAAAATCGTCTGTATTGGCGTACAGGTTGTCCACGATGGCTTTGTGTACATCCAGCCCGACGAAATTCGATGTCAAAATGGGCGGCATCGCACGACCGGTAAACGGCCCCAGAATGGCGTCTATGTAGTCGATTCCGCCGTTATCGGCATACCGCTGGGCATATTGAAGCGCTTCGTTCATGAAGCAGAAGCCGATACGGTTGCCCAAAAAGGCGGGGGAGTCCTTGCTTTCTGCAACGGTCCGGTGCAAAACCGAAGAAAGGTAGTTCTTCAGCGCGATATAGGTTTCCTTATCCGAGTACCGCGTAGCAGTGAGTTCGCACAAGGTGAGCTGATACGGTGGATTGAACATGTGGACCCCGAAATAGTGTCCTCTCTTTTCTTCGGGGAGACAGGCTGCCAGGCGGGTAATCGACAAGCCAGACGAGCCGGTACACGCAATTGCATCCGGGCGCAGGCTTTTTCCGATTCGTTCCGTCATCTGGATTTTGAGCTCCAGGTTCTCTGCGGTGCTTTCAAATACCAGATCGGATTCTGCAACGCATTGTTCCAGCGAATCATAATCAACAGGGACCAGATTGGTCATAATGCTGTGGGCCCTGACGGATTGGGCCGACCGCTCGGCGGCAAGGCGCGATTTCTCTTTCGTGCGGCTGACCATATAGACTTTGGCCCGCCCGAAAGAGGCAAATATGCCTGCCACGTTAGCCCCCATCGTGCCGTTGGCACCGACGACGGTAACGGTCTCTATTCTGAGTCCTTTCTCCATGCCAGAAATTCCTGATAGTCCCGGATATAATCTTCTTTTTTGTATACGTCTGAGGCCAGAACCATGCACACGGCCCCGGAAGAGAAGTCGTTGAGATCTCTCCAGATGCCCGGCCTCACCAGCAGTCCCTCGTAGGGGCGGTTCAGGAAAAAGGTCCGTTTGAGATGGCCGTCGTCCAGGGTCACCTGGAAAGAGCCGCTGGCCGCGATAATTAGCTGTGAAAGATTCTTGTGGGCATGTGCGCCACGGGAAGAGCCCCCCGGAACGTCGTACAGGTAATACACCCGCCGGGTGTCAAAAGGGAGCGAACCGTCGTTTTCGACAACGGTGATGTTGCCCCTGCGCTCGCCTTTGATTTTGCCCAGTTCGATGACCGGACAGTCGTTTACGCTATATTTCATGGATGTCGCGAACGTATTGGGCCGCATCATAATGCTCCGACGAGAGCACCATGGCGAGGGAATTGGTGGAAAAAATCCGGAACTCGTGCCAAATGCCCCGGGGGATGTACAGCCCCTCGTAGGACCGGTTCAGATGAACGGTTTTTTCTTCGGCACCGTCCCAGAGATAAATGTCGAAGCTGCCGGACATGGCCACCACAAAATCGTCTGTTGCCCTGAGGGCATATCCTGCGCGGCGTTCGCCGCCTGGCACGTCATACAGCCAGTATGTGCGTTTGATGCGGAAGGGGATATGGTTGCACTCTTCAATGAAGGACAGGTTCCCCCTTTCGTCAGGAATGACGGGCAGCTGGATGGTCTTGCAGTCTTGCAGCGTCATGCTTACCACTGCCTGATTTCCACGCGGCGGTTGCGCTGGCGGCCTTCGGGTGTGTCGTTGGAAGCGACAGGACGGGAATAGCCGAATCCGTCAATGCTGATAAGAGAAGCGCGGGCTCCCTGGCTCACCAGGTAGTTCTTAACGCTCTGTGCGCGGCGCAGCGACAGGTTCAAGTTTGAGTCCCTTCCGCCGACGCTGTCGGTGTGGCCTTCCACAATGATGCCGTTGTCGGGGTGCTCCTTCATCCACTGCACCACTTCCAGAAGTTTTTCTTTGGCATCGGCACGGACTACGTCGCTGTTGGTGTCGAAGAGGGCCTCGGCGCTGAAGGTTGTGATTACCGGATGGTCGAGTTCGTGATTGCCGGTTTGGGTCCTGGAGAGGGGGTTCCTGCCCCTTTCAGAGGCGTTGTCGTGTTCGATGCGGTTAACTGCGACGGTGTCGCGGACTGCCGGACGCGGTTCAGGCATCACCACCGTTACGGGCGCGGGATGTACGTTGATGACCGTGGGCTTCCTGACAGGCTTGCCCAGGTTGATGCTGAGGCCGATTGTGGCACTTAAGGTAAGTGCAGGGAAGCTCTTGGAATTCTCATAGATACGGCTGCTGTAGGTAGTGGTCTTGATGTCGGGGACGATGGCCATCCTCTTGGTGATGTAGAGGGGGAAGGCGATACCGGCACCACCGCCAAGAGCGCTGTTGTCGATTCTGGCCCAGCCCAGGTGGAGGTAGGGGATGATGTTGCGGTGGGCCCGGATGAGCATGTCGCCATGGACATATTCGTATCTCTTGTAGCCGAAGTCCGTGAATTTGTCGGAAATGGAAAGGCCCTGGAGACCGGCCCTGAATCCGCCCCAGTCACTGAACCAGTAGCCGAAATAGATATCATCGGCGATACCGGCGCCATTGTGGGAGGCTTCACGGGAGACATTGCGCTGACCGTCGAAGCCGAAGTTCATGCCGATTCCGGCACCTACGAACCAGCGGCTGTTGTCTTCAGTATTTTCCTGAGTATTTTCCTGTGCGCGGGCCGCGATACAAAGCGAGAAGAGGGCGGCTGCAATGAGTGCAATCTTTTTCATGTGCTAAAACCTGTATAAAACTCCTACAGAAATCAATCCCCTAAGGTCGAGCGGGAAACCGCCGTATCCCTCGTAGTTTTCCGCCTGTTCGGTTGCGCTAGGCATGAGGCCGTTGTACTTGTCCGTATAGGCCTCTCCGCAGAGATCTCCGAAAATGCCGATATTGTCGGTGATATTGTATTCGAAAATAGCGCCCATGCGGAAACCGAACACCGTATTGGGGTCGCTCACGTCCTGCCATGGATGCTTGGAGTCCGTCATGTTGAAAGAATGGCCGAGTCCCAGGCCGCCGTACAGCTTGGCCCGGAAGAAGGTGGACAGGTCGGACAGGCCGTGGAGGTCCAGGATGGCATCGGCAAAGACGTTCACGCTCTGGAAGGTGTAGGGATAGAATCCATGGGCCGAGGTGTTCTTGGTGTTGCAGGCGCCGGCGTTCTTGGCGTAGGATGCGCTCAGACGCAGGCCAAGGATGTCGTTGACGTCATAACCGCCCACGAGACCTGCCTGGTAGGTGATCAGTCCGAAGGTCTTTCCGTTTTCCTTGTAGGAGAAATAGTTCTCATATATGTTGAGCATCGGCCCTGCTTGAAATCCTACGTAAAAACGGCCTTCGTGGCTGTGTTTTATCTGCTGTGCTGAGGCCATGGCACAAGTCAGAAGGAGGGCAAGCGTTACACCGGCAAGTCTTTTCATATACCTTTTTTCTTGATAATAATTCAAAGTACGGCTCCGCCGCTGGGACTGTCGATTACATCCCAGAAAGCGAGGTTATGGAAATCCATATCCATTTCGAGCGCAAAATTACAGTTTCGTTACCAAAAATGCAAGAATAAAGCGGTAAAATGGCAAAAAAATGCTACATTTGTAAGTTCTAAGAATATGAAAAGGCAGAATATTTTATTGTTTTCACTTGTACAGGACATTTTGTTGTCCTTATTGGCTTCTTTGGTATCCATTCTCGTCATCCGGTGGATATCAGAGCCCATACCAGGCTATACCGCCATCGTGCTCAAGTGGCTGGCGGCCGCCCTTGTGGGAACCGTCCCCGGAATTCTTATTTCCGGTTGCAGCCATGATGTGAAAAAATATGCGACGGTAAGGTCCATCGCCCGGGTGATAGCGGCCATCCTCATCAAGGAGGCCGTCCTGGTTGTGGCGCTGGTTGCCGGTTTTGTCCATTTTCCGCAGACGCCCCAATATGTGCTGCTCATGCTCATGGACTTCATTCTCACCGTCGGCGCCTTGTCGTATATTCGGGTGGCATCCCGGCTTCTGTCCGGGCGCGGCCCCAATCCTTCAGAGATGGCCTCGCGCAAGACAGCGCTGGTGGCCGGCACTGACTGGATTGCCATTAATCTTGCTTCAGAACTGGAAAAGGACGGCTACGATGTCGTCGGCCTGCTTTCCCGGCGGCCGGAAATGAACGGCCGTGTCATCATGGACTACGTGGTGTACAGCTGCCAGTCAGACGACGACCTTGACAAGCTGCAGTGGCGTTTCGGCGGAGTGGACGGCATTTTCTTTCCCCGCAGCCTCGTTGAAAAGAAAAAGGATCCGTCGGCAGCCGGAGAAGCGGAGAAACACGATATTCCCCAGCGCGACAGGATGTCGCTGATGGGCCATGCCATCAAGCGCGGCATGGATATCGCCATGTCTGGCGTGCTCCTGCTTATTTTCTCGCCGGTTATTGCGCTCTGCGCTTATTTTATCAAGCGTGAAGACGGCGGTCCTGTAATCTATGCCCAGGAGCGCATCGGCCGTGGCGGAAAACCATTTTATATTTATAAATTCCGCTCCATGCGCACCGATGCAGAGGCTTCCGGGACTCCGGCGCTCTATTCCGGCGACGACGATCCCCGCCTCACCCGCGTGGGCCGTTTCCTCAGGACCCATCACCTGGACGAGCTTCCCCAGCTGTGGAATGTTTTCAAGGGGGATATGTCCTTTATCGGCTACAGGCCGGAGAGGCGCTATTACATTGACCAAATCAGGCAGTACAATGCCAGGTACGATTATCTGTTCCAGATTCGGCCCGGTGTAACCAGCTACGCCACCCTGTACAACGGGTACACGGATACCATGGAAAAAATGCTTACCAGGCTGGATTTGGATCTTTACTATCTAAGGAATCATACCATTTGGTTCGACCTGAAAGTGCTCGGGCTCACATTCCTGAGCATTGTCAGCGGCAAAAAGTTTTAACGGCGGCGGCCATGGCAGAAGCGAATGCATATTGGTTTGTGGCAAAGACTCGCCACGGAGCGGAGCTGGGAGTAAGGAACCAGCTCTCCCGGCTTGGCGTGGAAAGTTTTGTCCCTACCAGGCTTCGCCGCGCCACCCGTGGCAGGGGAATGGTTGAAGAACCGCTGCTCACCAGTTTCGTGTTTTTGCGCGCCTGCAAGGCCGATGCTCTCAATCTCGTCCACAATTACGGCGTAAAAGCCAGCCTTGTCAACGACTGTGCCACCCGTCAGCTAATGTTCGTGTCCGACAAATGCATGGAGGATTTCCGGCGCGTATTGGAGGCTTCAATTGAGGAAGGCGGTCTGATTGACAAGCCTCTCGCCATCGGAGAGAAGGTCCGCGTCATCCAGGGAGCACTCAAGGGCGTGGAAGGAAATGTGTTGGAATTACAGGGCAGAATTTATGTGGTAGTGGGGCTTCTGAACTGTCTTTTTGCTCGTGCCAGGGTCCCTAGGGCCTGGCTGGAAAGAGTCTGATAATCAGCCGATTATCTTCTTGTTGTTTCAAAATCGAAGTAACAAAATTAAATCTTAGAGCCGTTGAGATGGCGCTGTACACGTGCCACCATTTCCGGCTCTGTGGACTTCAGGAAATCCATGCCTTTTTTGGTTAAAAGGTACTTCTGGCGGGGGTGACGGGGCACCGAAGGGTACAACAGGCACACCATTCCTCTCTGAATTGCAGGTGTCAGGTAGGATTTGAGGAAATTATCGCGTCCTTTCAGGCGTAATTTATCCATGATCTCCTTCACGGACAGAAAGTCTTGGCCTATGGCGACGGTCAGGAAGAGAAGATTAGGGCTTTCGGGCTCAATTTCGCGGACTATACTTGCCTTTTTATTATCCTGTTCTTTTACTTTTCTTATATCCTTCTTTACCTCTACTTGTCCTGTTGCTGTATTATTGTTGGCTTTTGGTTGTACTCTCCATTCGGCTGCAGGGCGGACATGCACATATCTATTTCGTAATTCCCACTGTTCACCGAGCAGCATATTCCTGAAAAATCGCTCCAGGTATACAGGTTCGAAATCGATATTTTTCACTGAATTCCGGTAGTTCGCCCTTACCAGGGCATTGTGGAAGTACCATGTATCATTTGTGAAGGTATCAAATTCGATATTTATGCCTAAGTAGCTGAGATACAGTAGAGTAAGTATAGCAGTGAAGCGCGTATTTCCCTCTCCGAAGGGGCAAATATGCCAGATTTTTGCTACAAAAGCGCTGATATGGCTGATCAGCTCATCATCTGAAGAGGCTGCGTCGTAATCGTAGTCAAGTTCTTTGCTGATACATTTTTTAAACTCCTCTTGGAGCGCCTCAAGGTTTGTGAAGCGCATCGTATCTCCGCCCAGCACCCATTCTCTTCTGTATTCTTCGTAGTCCCTGAGTACACCTGCATTTTCATACACGCCTTCAAATATACTGCGGTCCAGCGCTGCAAGGCCTTGCGTGCTCAGTTCTAATTCTGATTCATTTTGTAGGAGATGTACGATGTTGACAGCGACTTTGTCAGTCATTTCCGACTCCGTTTCGCCGCCTTCCTGTGTTTTGTTTTCCTGGTAGTAGTCCGCAAGGAGTTCCAGGACGTTATCGAGGGTAATTTGCCCTGAAACGTGTTTCTTTGCAATCTGGCGGAGGTAATCCGATACCGCCAGGCCGTCTCCAGCCTGTACACCTATCGCAGTCTGCCAAATTGCGGCCAAATCCCGGCCGCCTGTCAGTTCCTTGCTACTGTTGTCTATTGTGTTTTGCATAGTCATAGCAAATGTAATAATTATCGCCCTAATGACAAAATTTACGTAAATTCTCGTTTGTCAGACAGTAAATATTCGTATATTTGAATTCGCGAATGCCCGGCGCGCTGGCACGGGACTTGTTCTGATTAGGATCAGTTATACATTATATATATAGTATGCGACGTTTTTTCGTTTCTCTTGCAGTTTTGTGTATGGGCGTTGTGATGGCATCGGCCCAGTCGTTCAGCATCAAGGTGGCGGGGGACATCCCCGAGGCTGCCGCAAAGGTGCTGGTGCAGCGTTTTACCCAGATGCTCCAGGGCGAAGGCCTTGAGGTTGCCGATGACGCTGCCGATGTTCTTACTATATCGGCAAATATTCAGGAGAGAATGGAAACCCCCGGGTCGATGAGCCAGAGCGTGCTGGTCCTTAATGTAAAGGCGCGCGCACGTGGGGAGGAGGTGGTCTTCACCGTCAAGGGCGTCGGCAAAGACGATGCTGATGCATGGCTCCGCGCCGCCAAGCAGGTCCTTCCCCGCTCCAAGCAGGCCCAGGAATTCCTCGCCAAGCTGAAGTAGTCTCATTCCGGCCCTCCGGCTCTCATTTGAGCCTTCGCTCATGTCATTCCGAGCATTTCCCTGCTGTCATTTCGAGCGAAGTCGAGAAATCTGAAATTTTTTGAAATATTTTTCGAAAAAGTTTTGGAGGTTCAAAAAAAGTTACTACCTTTGCAGTCCCGTTCGGAAACGAGCGGGTTTTTAACGCCCCAAACCGAAAGGGAGAGGCAAAAAAGTTTTTTGAAATATTTTTTTCCGAGGTCAAGGGAGACGCAGTTTGAGGACCGGAGCAACCTGATGGTTGTGAGGACCGGAGAGCAAGTCTGACGCAGAGATCGGGAAAAAATATTAAAAACAAGATCTTTGAAAAGACTGAAAGGAAAGTACAAGCAAGTACCGAAAAAGTGTAACACTTTTTACTTTAAACGAGCGTCAGTTTCT
>OCVV012839405.1_pt1 | contig 37548 bp, 31 predicted proteins | sample 1539721 | NCBI WGS metagenome assembly OCVV01 (sample SAMN02144230, study PRJEB22623) | gut metagenome | biome: sheep rumen | host: Ovis aries | place: New Zealand | reverse complement strand
AGCTTATTGGGATCACAAATACGCTGAACGAATGTCGATTTGGTTTGATGCTGGTGTATTTTTATATACGATTTTAAAAATCTTTGGAGCTGTTAAAGGGAGATAAGAAATGAAGAAGCATCATCTTTCGAATTTTCACTTTGTGTACGCAATACTTGATATTCTCATTTCTTTTGGCGTTTCAGTAATTACGTTTTTGTCATTTTATGGACTAAATCGTTTTATTGAAACAGCGGTCCCTAATTTAATTTATTCTGCAGCAATTGCGTTACTAATTTTTATTGCATTCAGTATTTTTAAAATCTATCGAATTATTACTATAAACATCGGTATTTTTGAGTCAATTCGAATAATGCTAGTTATTTTTGGAGTTCAAATAATTGGCCTAGTTGCCGTTGCTTTAATTAAAGATCTTCCAACAATCAGCCCTTATATTTTTACTTGGACATTATCAACATTAACTTTGTGTTTCTTGCTTCCTTTAGAAAGAGTTTCAGTAAGAGTATTTAATATTGCTGGTATTGTTATGAAACACAAAAGAGCGGTAAGAACGCTTGTTATTGGTGCTGGTTCATCTGGTAAGGTTTTCGTTGATGAAACAAGAAGAAATAAGGACAGCAATAACAAAGTTGTCGTTATTGTTGATGATGATAAATCTAAAATCGGTGGTTTGTTCGCTAATATTCCTGTACAAGGACCAATTTCTAATATTCGCGACATTATTGATAAAATGCAAATACAAGAAGTTGTGATTTGTATTAGCAATTTGAATCATAAGCGTTTACAAGAGATTTTATCTCTCCTTGACAATTGCCCGGTTCGAATTAGACGAATGCCAATGCTATCAGAAATGCAGGGTCCGAATGATAAGCGAATAATCGATATTGATGTTAATGATTTATTAAATCGGGCTCCAGTAATTTTAAATAACGAAGCGATCAACGAAATGTTAAACGGAAAAACCGTTTTAGTAACAGGCGCCGGTGGTTCAATAGGTTCTGAATTAGTCAGACAAATTTTCAATACTCATCCAAAAACGTTAATTCTTTTTGATATTTATGAAAATTCTACATATGAGATCCAAATGGAACTCACTAGAAGAATTCGAGAAGAAAAAATAACCGATATTGATTTGGTAACACTCATTGGATCTACATACGATTTATTTAGAATTGAAAGCATTATTAAAAGATATCGTCCAGATTATATTTATCATGCCGCTGCATATAAACATGTTCCTTTAATGGAAGATAGTCCTGCTGAAGCAATTAGAACAAATGTTATTGGCACCTATAACGTTGCAAGAATGGCTGATAAATATCATGTTAAAAAGATGGTTCTTGTTTCAACCGACAAAGCTGTGCGCCCAACAAATGTTATGGGTGCAACAAAGCGATTTGCTGAAACAATTATTCAATATTTCTCCAGCAATTCCTCGACAAAATATGCTGCAGTTAGATTTGGAAACGTTTTAGGTAGCAATGGAAGCGTTGTTCCATTATTTAAAAAACAAATCGAAGCTGGTGGGCCAGTTACGATTACTGATAAGGAAATAATTCGTTACTTTATGACGATTCCAGAAGCTGTTTCTTTAATTCTCCAATGCGGTTTATTTGCCGACGGTGGAGAAATATTTATTTTAGATATGGGTAAACCAGTTAAAATTCTTGATTTAGCTGAAAGATTAATTAGACAGGCTGGATTAATTCCTGATGTTGATATCAAAATAGTTGAAACTGGTTTAAGACCGGGTGAAAAACTATTTGAAGAATTATTAATTGATCTTGACCATCAAACAAAAACTGAAAACTCACGTATATTTGTTGAAAACAAAGGCGAAATTAATAAAAATCTTGAAAACGACGTGAAAGAAGTCGCGAAGGCTTTCAATATGGAAGAAACAAGTGACGTCAAAGCTTTGTTAAAGCAACTTGTTTCAACATATCACGAGCCACAAAGAAGGTGAGTAAACATGTTTCAAAGAGAAATCAAACCATTTCATAAAAAAGTTTATTTAAGTTCTCCAACGATGCACGGAGAAGAAATTTTATATATCCAAGATGCATATCATAAGAATTGGATGTCAACTGTTGGGGAAAATATTGATGAAGTTGAAAAACAATTGGCTGAAAAAATTGGTATGAAATATGGTGTTGGTTTATCTTGCGGTACCTCTGCACTTCATCTTGCCATGAAGCTTGCCGGCATAAAACGTGGAGATTATGTTTTTTGTAGCGATATGACCTTTTCGGCAACGGTAAATCCTGTTGTTTATGAAGGAGGAGTCCCTATCTTCATCGATTCCGAGTATGAAACATGGAATATGGATCCGAAATCACTCGAAAAAGCATTTTCTTTGTATCCAGATGTGAAAGTTGTTGTGATGGCACATCTATATGGAACACCAGGAAAAATTGATGAAATCTTAGATATTTGCAAAAAACACAGGGCTATTTTAATCGAAGATGCCGCCGAGTCTCTTGGCTCAACTTATAAAGGCCGTCAAACCGGATCCTTCGGCACATATAATGTAATTTCGTTTAACGGAAACAAAATAATCACTGGTTCGTGTGGCGGAATGCTTTTAACGAATGATGAAAATGCTGCCAAGCTTGCTCGCAAGTGGTCAACCCAATCGAGAGAGCCAGCTCCGTGGTACCAGCATACTGATTTAGGATATAACTATCGCTTAAGCAATGTTGTTGCAGGTGTAATTCGTGGTCAAATCCCTCACTTAGATGAGCATATTAAACAAAAAACTGATGTTTTCAATAGATATAAAAATGGATTTAAAGGACTACCTGTTTCTATGAATCCAAATGAATCTAGCAGCGTTTCAAATCATTGGTTGTCTTGCTTACTGATTGATCGGGAGGCCATGTCAAAACAGATTAGAACCGATTTAGACGTTACATATAGTAAAGAGCACAACAAAACTTGTCCTAGTGAGATTTTAGAAGTTCTTGCGAAACACAATTTTGAAGGCCGCCCAATTTGGAAACCAATGCACATGCAACCAATTTTTAAGAATAATATTTTTGTTACAGCGAACGAACATCCTGTTAATGAAGATATTTTTGAACGCGGTCTTTGTTTACCATCTGATAACAAGATGACGAAAGAAGAACAAGAGGCAGTTATTGAAATTATTAAAGAGTGTTTTGAATAAAGATGGAGTGGTATTGGATAGTATTAATATGTCTTTTATCTACAACGTTATTGGTGGCAATAATGTCATTTTTTTATTACCCATTTTTTAAACGTTTTTTTGACATCATTTGTTCTCTTCTAGTTTTTACGATTTTATTACCTTTATATATTTTGATAGCAATTTTGGTGAGATTAAAACTTGGATCACCAATATATTTCAAACAAATTCGACCAGGAAAAAATGGAAAACTTTTTACTATGTATAAGTTTCGCTCGATGTCTAACAAAACTGATGAAAACGGAGATTTATTGCCTGACGGTGAGCGATTAACCAAATTTGGTAAGTGGCTCAGAAAAACATCTCTTGATGAACTTCCAGAAGCAATAAACATTTTAAAAGGCGACATGTCTGTTGTTGGACCTAGACCATTACTCGTTAAAGATTTTGTGTTTTTTGATGAAGTGGTAATGAAAAGACAATCTGTCAAGCCCGGTCTATCTGGTCTTGCACAAATAAATGGAAGAAACAATATCTCTTGGGAGAAAAAATTTGAACAAGATTTGATTTATATTAAGAAAATTTCTTTATGGAAGGATATTGCCATTGTTTTCAAATCGTTCTTCAAAGCATTTGTTAAAAAAGATGATATTAACCGAGAAGGTTTTGATACAGACGAAGATTATGGAGATTATCTTTTAAGAACAAAACAAATTCAAAGCGAACAATATAGTTGTGCAATTCAAAAAAGCATTTCTCTGCTTAAAGCAAAGGAGACACACCATGTCTAAAAAGAAAAACAAAAAGAACATTTTCCAAAAATTTGCTGCTTTTCATAGAAAATTATGGAGTGCAAGAATCATTCCAAATCTAGTTACAAATGGCGCAAGAATCTTTTTCTATCGATTAATCGGATATAAAAACATCAGTAAAAAATGTTTTATTGGAATGAAATGCTATCTCGATGATCTAGAGCCAAAAATGATCACTATTGAAGAATGTGTCTCCGTATCATACGGAACATATTTTGCTTGTCACGGAAAAGGACAAGATCACAATCCTATTTTGATTAAGAAAGGTGCCTATATTGGGATGCATTCCACAATCATTTCTCCTGTTGATGGAGGAATTGTAATTGGTGAAAAAGCAATCGTTGGTGCCGGCTCTTTGGTTAATAGAACAATTCCTGATGGAGAAACTTGGGCTGGGAATCCTGCAAGAAAGATTAAATAAAAATGAAAGATTTTGGGCTCGTTAGTATCGTAATGCCATCATACAATTCTCAAGAATTTATCAAAAATTCTATTGAGTCTGTTTTAAGCCAAACATATCAGTTTTGGGAACTTTTAATAGTGGATGACTGTTCTACAGATAATACTGTGGATATTATTAAAAGTTTCCAAGACAAGAGAATTAAGTTCTTTCAAAACAATGTTAATAGTGGTGCCGCTGTTTCTAGAAATAAAGCCTTGAGAGAAGCGAAAGGCAAATGGATTGCGTTTTTAGATTCTGATGATTTGTGGTTACCAACAAAATTAGAAGAGCAACTTCAATTCATGGATGAAAATAATTTTGCTTTTACTTATACAGATTATCGCGTTTGTGTTAACGGCAAATGGGAGAATGTAATTCATACCGCTCCTAACAGAATAGGATTTAGAAAAATTAAAAAGTATTGTTATTTTTCAACAATAACAGTTGTTTACGACTTAGAAAAGATTGGTTTAATCCAAATTGGCGATATTAAAAAGAACAACGATTATGCGATGTGGCTACAAATATTGAAGAAAACCGATGGGTATCGCTACCCAAAATGTTTATCAAGTTACATCAAACATGAGAATTCAATCTCCAGCGGAAGTAAATTTAAACTAATCAAATGGCACTATATTTTGTTTAGACAAGAATGTAAATATGGTCGCTTTCATTCATTAATACTAACGATTAGAAACTTATGGTATGGTTTCTGGAAGAAAATTATTTATAAAGAAAAGATTGAGGTGGAATAAATGAACAACTACAACGACTTAATCAATAAAAAAAGTAAGCTAGCTGTTATTGGCTTAGGTTATGTTGGTATGCCTATTGCAGTTCAATTTGCTAAAAAAATTGATGTAATTGGCTTTGATGTTAACTCTAAAAAGATTAACGAATATAAAAAAGGTCATGATGTTACTAACGAGGTTGGTGATGATGAACTTAAGAAAACAAAATTAGTTTTTACCGATCAAGAATCTGATCTAAAGAACGTTAATTTTTATATTGTTGCTGTACCGACACCAGTAAACCTTGATAAAACACCAGATTTATCTCCTGTTATTGGTGCATCAGAGGTTGTTGGTCGAAATATCGAAAAAGGTTCAATTGTTGTTTTTGAATCCACTGTGTATCCTGGCGTAACAGAAGATGTCTGTGTCCCGATTATTGAAAAAAATTCAGGTTTAAAAGCCGGAAAAGATTGGTGGATTGGTTACTCTCCAGAAAGAATTAATCCTGCTGATAAAGTTCATAGACTCTGGAATATTAAAAAAATTGTTTCAGGAATGGATAAAGAATCATGCGATGAAATAGCGAAGGTCTATGAATTAGTGGTTGAGGTTGGTGTACATAAAGTATCCACAATCAAAACTGCAGAAGCAGTTAAAGTTGTTGAAAACTCCCAAAGAGATATAAATATTGCCTTTATGAACGAACTTGCTATGGTGTTTGATCGCATGGGTATTGACACCATGGAAGTTATTGAAGGAATGAACACGAAATGGAACGCACTTGGTTTTAAACCAGGGCTTGTTGGTGGTCATTGTATCGGTGTTGACCCATATTATTTCACATATCAAGCAGAGAAGCTTGGATATCATTCGCAAATTATTCTTGCCGGAAGAAAAGTTAACGATGATATGGGTAATTTTATTGCTACATCCACAATTAAAGAATTGGTTAAGGCCGGTGTTGATACATCTAGAGCTAGAGTTCTTATTTTGGGAGCAACATTCAAAGAGAATTGCCCAGACATTAGAAACTCTAAAGTGTTTGATATTTATTATGGTTTAAAAGACTTTGGGATTACCGCACAAGTTTTTGATGATAACGCCATTTCTTCAGAAATCGAACAAGAATATGGTGTTAAACCAATATCTAGAAACGAATTGCATGATTTTGATTGCATCATTATTGCTGTTGCTCATGATTCATTTAAGAAAATCGATTTCGCAAAGCTATTCAAAAATGCTCCTAATAATAAAAAGATAATTATCGATGTTAAGAGTCTTCTTGATAGAAACAAATATGTTTCTGAAGGCTACGTTGTTTGGAGATTATAGATTGAGATAAATGGAAGAAAACACAGTCGAAAAGAAAACAGAACTAAACAAAAAAACGGTTACGAGCAATCTAATCTGGCGATTTTTAGAACGCTTTGGTGCCTACATCGTAAGTTTTGTTGTTTCGATTGTTTTAGCAAGAATCCTTGATCCTGAAACATATGGAACTGTCGCGATTATGACAGTCTTCATAGCTTTTTTTGATGTGTTTGTTACTGGTGGTTTTGCAACCTCGTTAATTAGAGACAAGAAGGCTGAAGAAAAAGATTTTAATACAGTTTTTTGGTTCAATATCGTTTTCTCTTTGGTGCTTTATTTAATTCTATTTTTTGTTGCTCCATCAATTTCAAATTACTACAACAACCAATCTTTGAAATGGCTTATAAGAATTTGTGCAATAACACTATTGATTAATGGAATTAAAAATCTTCAATATGCATATGTTGCAAAAAACTTAGAGTTTAGGAAATTTTTCTTTGCAACGATTGGCGGCACGATTGCTTCGGCTGTTGTCGGAATTACTATGGCTGTGAAAGGGTATGGTGCCTGGGCCTTAGTTGCACAAAGTCTTACAAACTATTTTGTTGATGTTCTCATTCTCTGGATAATTATCAAGTGGAAACCGAAATTTGAATTTAGTTTTAAATTACTTAAAAAACATATTTCATTTGGTTGGAAAATTTTGTTTTACAAAATACTATATTCGATTTCTAACAACATTCGACAACTGGTAATTGGAAAGAAATATAGTGAAAGCGATTTGGCTTTTTATAACCGAGGAAAAACATATCCAAATATTATTGGCCAGAACATTTACACTAGTGTAAATTCTGTTATCTTCCCCGTTTTAACAAGAGCAGAGCAAGATCATAAAAAATTTAACAGCATGATCAAACAAGCTTTTAAAGTAAATATGTTTGTGATGTTACCCCTCATGGTTGGATTCTTTAGTATTGCCGAACCATTTGTACGTCTTCTTTTAGGAACTAAATGGTTGCCATGTGTTCCATACATTAGATTGTTCTGTGTTGTGGTGCTGTTTAATTCTATTGAAGCAATATTTAGCTCCGCCCCAATGGCACTAGGCAAAAGTACAGCAAGTATGATTCTAGGAATCACTGAATGCGTAGTAAATTTATCTCTATTATTTGCTTCAATTTCGTTTGGTCCAATGGGAATCGGCATTAGTTTACTAATTTCAACCGTTTTCAATTGCGCAATGTATTTGATTTATATCAAAAAAGTTACTGGCCTAAAGGTTTTCGATTGTATTTCGTCCTGTTTTATATCTGTGTTTTCTGTCGTTTTGATGGCCGTTTTAGTGATGGTTATTCAAAGAATTCCTCTTCCATATTACATTATTTTGCTGCTACAAATATTAATCGGAATTTTCTCATATTATTATATTAATAAAATGATTAACAATGACGCGTTACCATATTGTCTTTCATTGGTAAAAGGCTTCTTTAAGAAGAATAAAAGCAAGATAAGCAAAACAAAGAAATCCAGGAGAGTGCTCACTGATGATATATGTTGATTTTAACGGTAGATGTGGTGATCAATTTTTTCAGTACGCTTTTGCTAGGAATATTCAACTCCATCTAAAAAATACCGATCCAATCAATTTCAACTTTTATAATCAAGAACGTTGGAGAATCAAACTAAATGATGATTCGTTTACAAATAACCTGAAAGATTTTTCTGTTGTTAAAAATGTCAGCTATATCAATGAAAAAACCAACTTCGAACGATTCGCTTCAAAGAAACAAAAGAAGTTGATGAAAAAATATTTATTCATCAAAAGAATCTGTCACAAGCTTAAAATCAAAAGAATTGCTTTGAAGTATCAATCAAAGATGCAAAAAAACGGTATATTCCATGATGATGAATATTTTGAGTTATATCGTTATCCAAAAACGAATTGTGATGTTTTTATACGCGGTTATTTTGAAAATTATAAAAACTTTTATGGAAACAATGATTTAACAAACTGCTTGCTCCGTGAGCTTATGCCTTTATCAAAAATTAGTAAAAATAACCAGGAAATGCTGGCAAAAATCGATCAGACAAATTCAATTTGCGTTTCACTTCGTTCCTGGAAAGAAATTAAGAGCGATTCAAAGACTTTTAATTCAAGAATGATTTGTGGCGAACAATATTACATCAACGCAATAAATATAATGAATGAACGTTATCCTAATTCCACTTTCTTCATATTTTCAGATGATTTAGAGTGGGCGGAGGAAAGACTTAAGAGCATTAAGAATTGTTCATTTGTTTTTGAAAATAGTGGAAATTCAATCGGGGACAAAATTTTGTTAATGTCTAATTGCAAACATTTCATTATTGCTAATAGTTCGTTTTCTTGGTGGGTTCAATATCTTTCGAAAAACCCTGACAAAACTGTTATATCACCAAGTCGTTGGTATAATGATAGTGATGATATTAGAATCATCAATCCTTCATGGATAATTTTGTAAAAAGGTCGTAAATGAAAATGAAAAAGGCAAATCAATATACAAAAATACGATCAAAACTTAAATATTTTTGTTTTTTGGTTTTGTATTTTTTCTTATATCCAATTTGCAAGTTGTTATATGGACGAAAACGAAATTGGGTTATATGTGAAAGAAAAGACGAGGCCCAAGATAATGGGTACGTGTTTTTTAAGTATCTGATTGCAAAGCATCCAGAAATAAAACCAATTTATTTAATCGATAAAAAATGTGATCAGTTTAAAAATGTTTCAGCGCTTGGAAAAGTTGTTCAATTTGGAACATTAAAACACCTTATGGTAGTTATTGGATGTCCAGTTAAAATAAGCTCTCAACTTTTTGGATATGCTCCATGGGTGCAACTAAAAACATATTATCGACGCAATAAAACACATGATGTTCACGTTTTTCTTCAACATGGAATAACGAAAAATATGCACGAGGGATTATTTAGCGAATCTTGTCGAAGCTTAAAACTATTTTTGTGCGGTGCTAAACCAGAATACGACTATATATTTAAAGATTTCCATTATGAAAATGATGTTCCACAATATACTGGTTTCCCACGTTATGATTTACTAAACAATTTTGCTGAAAAAAATCAAATAATTATCATGCCGACTTGGCGTGCGAATCTTGATAATCTAAGCGATGAAAGTTTTAAACAAACAATGTTTTTTAATTGTTGGAGTAAATTGATTAACGACGAAACATTAAATGACATATGTTTAAAAAATAATTTGGTTATTAAATTCTACATGCATCATTCGTTTAAACAGTATTTGCACCTATTTAAGGGCGGAAAAGCCGTTAAAATTATTGGCTTTGGTGAAGAAAATGTTCAGGAATTGCTGAAGGAATCCAAATTGTTAATTACCGATTTTTCGAGTGTGTACTTTGATTTTGCTTATATGAATAAACCTGCAATATATTTTCAATTTGACGAAGAAGAATATTATTCAAAACATTATTTAAAAGGGTATTTTGATTATCGAAGAGATGGATTTGGAAGAGTATGTATTAATAAAGATGAAGTAATCGACGAGTTCTCTAAAATTGTCTCCAACGATTTTTCCGTTGAACATTTATATTCTTTAAGAGCAGATCTTTTCTTTGTACATCGTGATTGTAACAATTGTGAAAGAGTGTTTAATGCAATTTTAAGGATAAAGTGAAATGGCTGAATCTATTATTACTGTTGTTGTCATGACATATAATCATAAAGATTATATTAAACAAGCACTCGAATCGATTCTGTCGCAAAAAATTCGAGTAGATTTTGATATTTTAATTCACGATGATTGTTCTGATGACGGGACGTACCAAATTCTTTTGGATTATCAAAAAAGGCATCCAAATAAAATTAGAATTATCAGACAAGAAGAGAGAAGATTTTTAATAGAAGGTTTTAACATGATGATTTTTAATCATGTTGTCCCTAACATTAACTCTAAATATGTCGCATATTGTGATGGCGACGATTATTGGTGCGACGATTTGAAGCTTCAAAAACAATATGATTTTATGGAATCACACCCCGATTACTCAATGTGTTTTCATTGTGCATATCAGTTGAGACCAAATAACGATATGTCAAGTAAATGGTTTATTAAAGATGAAGGAGATCTCGGTTTAGATGATCTGATCAATGAAAATCCCGGCATTCCAATCGCGACATCATCTTTATTTGTTAAAAGTCATATATTTAAAAGTTTTTCCGAATGGAGAAAAAGATATCCTGTTGAGGACCTGCCGTTATATATGACTGCCGCACTCGAAGGCAAGATACACCGAATCAAAGATATTATGTGTGTATATAGACAGTTTTCTACTGGATCATGGAGTTATCAAAATAGCAAAAATCAAATGCGACTTATTTCTCATCAAGAAGATCTTATTAAAGCTGCTACATTTTTTAACAAAGAAACAGATTATAAATATCAGAATTTAGTGACAAATCATATATCGGGTTGTGAATTTCGAATTGCTTTATTGAAGCGCGATTTTAGAGCAATCTTTTCTAAGAAAAATAAATGTTTCATAAAAAGAATGTCTAGAAAAGAAAGATTTAGTCTTAAATTGCAATATCGACTTCCGTGTTTATATAATAAATTACACAAGAACAAGAAGGGTTAATCATTTATGATTCCGTGCAACGATTCAAAAAGATTATTTAAAAAGTATCAAGACGAATTTGAGAAAGCTGCTTTGTCTACGCTTCGAAGCGGATGGTATGTTTTGGGTGAAAATGTGCGTGAACTCGAAGAAGAATTCGCTAAATCTCTTGGATCAAGTTTTTGTGTTGGAGTCGACAATGGAACAAACGCGATAAAACTTGGCATTCAAGCTTTGGGTATTGGAAGCGGTGATGAAATAATAGTGCAAACAAACACATACATTGCTACAGTTCTTGGAATTACTGCAAATGGTGCAACACCAGTTTTTGTGGAACCAAACGAGTTCTTTAACATGGATGAAAACCAGATCGAAAAGAGAATTTCAAAGAAAACAAAAGCTGTTTTAGTTACGCATCTATACGGACAAGCAACCAAGATGGACAATATAGTATCTATCTGCAAAAAACATAATTTATTTTTGTTAGAAGACTGTGCTCAGGCCCATTATGCTGATTACAAAGGAAAGAAAGTCGGTACATTTGGCGTACTCGGCTTCTTTAGCTTCTATCCGACAAAAAATATTGGAGCATACGGGGATGCTGGGGCAATCGTTACAGATAACGAAGATTTGTATAAAAAAATAATGATGTTGAGGAATTACGGTTCCTCAATCAGATATGATTTTGAATTAGAAAACGGTTCAAATTCAAGGCTTGATGAAATTCAAGCTGCTCTTCTACGGGTTAAAGTCAGACACGCTGACGAAATTACCAATGAAAAAAAAGCTATTGCTAATCGATATCTTGATCAAATAAAAAATGATTTAGTTAAATTACCAAAGGTTTGTAAAGATTGTTCAAGCGTTTGGCATTTATTTGTCTTAGAAGTAGAAGATAGAGAAGGTTTTATTAAGCATATGCTTAATTGTGGGGTTAAAACAGATATTCATTATCCAATTCCCCCACATCTTTCTAAATGTTATACGAAATTAGGCTATCACGAGGGAGATTTTCCTCGAACTGAATATTTGGCAAATCACGTAGTTGATCTTCCGATATTTAATGGCATGACCAGTGAAGAAATATCATTAGTGATAAAGGCGGTCAATTCTTATGGAAAATAAAAAACATTACCTTTTTGAATTGAGACCATTTTCTGATGAAGATGGCTTTCTCGCTGTAATTGAAGAAGAAAAACAAATTCCATTTAAAATTAAAAGAATTTTTTATGAATATGGTGTTGAAGGGACAAGCTTGCGAGGCAAGCACGCTAATAAAAATAGCCGCTTTTGTCTAATTGCTGTTTCTGGCTCTTGCGATGTTGTTGTTGAGGACGGATCAAATAAAGTCATTTATAAGCTCGATAACCCTGCAAAAGTCCTATATTTAGATAAAATGGTTTGGAAAACGATGACTAATTTTTCAAACGGATGTGTTTTGTTGGTTTTATCTGATTGCTTGTATGACAAAAACGAATATATAAGAGATTTTAATGAGTATTTAAAGCTTCAACATGGAAAAACGCATTAACATTATTTGTAATTATTCGTCAATTTATGCTGGAAACTTTATTCCGTCAATTTTAAATATGTGTGATAATTCGGATTTTGAATTTATTGCGTTTAGTTTTCCAGAAGATGCTAAGGAAAGAGGCTGGATTAAAAATATCCAGTCAAAAGGATACGATGTTTTCTTTTATAGAAAAAAATATTTAAAAAAGGATATTTTAGCCATAAACAAAAGGAATAAAATCAGTATCGTTTATGCTCATTTTTTATCTGGCTTAAAAGTAAAATTTTTATATCCATTTAATCATCACGTTAAGCTATTTATCCATATTCATTCTGATTTTAGTGGTAATCAACGAATTTCTTTTAAAAGAAGGATAAAGAGATTTGTTGAAAACAGATTTATCCGAACTGATGCTACGTACATATACGTTTCAAAACCATTATTTCTAGAATCAAAACAAAAACATAAATATTGCGTTAACAACGCATTATGCTTAGATAGAATATTTTCCAAGAAACTCGATTCAAAATCATTTTTAAACAAATATGGAATTAATGATCAAGACACACTTTTTCTATTATTTGCTTGGTCGCCATACATTAAAGGCCTTGATTTAGCCGTCAAATCCTTTCTAAATTTGCCAGAAGAATTACAAAATCATTCAAAGCTAATAATTGTTCACGGGAAAGATGATGGTCGTGAAAAATGCATTCAGTTTTTAAATAACCAAATTGGTAATAATTCTTATCTAGATAATAAGAGCATTATTTTCGTCGCACCAGAAGAAGATGTCTTCTCTCTTTATGGTCTTGCTGATGTATATGTGATGGCTTCTCGTTCAGAAGGTTTTTCTTATTCGCTTTTAGAAGCCTTGTATTTTGATCTTAAATGTATTGTTAACGATATTGATGGTTGTGCTTGGGCAAAACCATATGAAAAGTGTTTATTCTTTAAAACAAATAATATTGATAATCTTTCCGAACTATTTAAAAGTTGCGTCGGTTTAAAAAGCAAACATTGTCCGAATTCACAGATTATTGAGCAGTACGACATAAACAAATGGTCAAACAGCATTAAAGGAATTTTAGAAAATGAATAAAAAACGAATTCTTTTAATACAAAATTGTTTATCCTATGGCGGGACATCATCATTAATTCTTTTTATCGCTAAAAACTTATCAGATAAATATGTTTTTGATCTTTTTTGTTTTGAAGATAATGCACCAGATAAAGAAAAAGAATTTCTAAGTTATGGTGGAGAAATAATCAAATCAAAAAAGATTAATTATAATCAACGTGGTTTAGTTGGCCGATTGGTTTCATATTCTCAAAGATTGTTTGGAAAAATAACTAGAGAATTCGCCAGATTAATCAAAAATCGAAATTATTATGCTGTTCACTCGTTTGAAGACTTTTCGAGTGGCTATTATTTAAAGGCAAGCAAAAAAGTCGGCATAAACAAACGCATTGTTCATTTTAATATTGATCATTCAGTAGTTCGTGCGACTAATGTTATAAATTGGTTTCTTTTAAAAAAAGAAATACGTTTAATAAAAAAGTATGCGACAGTTTTTGCTGGTGGTTCTATTCAATCGATACCTTTATCAATTAGCAAAGCAAAAGAAACCATCATTATAAATAATCCGATTGATCAAAAATTCGTTTTTAACAGTAATATTCCAAATAACCTTTGTTTGTTACAGGTTGGGACGTTTAACGATAACAAAAACCAATTATTTTCAATTAAAATTTTAGATTCTCTTGTTCATAGTTATGGGCTCTCTGATGCTAAATTGGTTATGGTTGGGCAACAGCCAGAAAAAGAAAAGAGTTATTTTGGCCAATTATTGAAAGCGATCGAGGAATATAAACTTACCAATAATGTGGTTATTAAAAACGCCGTCAATAATCCAGAAGAACTTTACCAGGAAAATTCAGTTCTTGTATTTCCGTCAAAAAAAGAAGCTTTTGGTTTAGTCCTCATTGAAGCCCAAGCGTGCGGAATGCGGTGCTTTTCATCGACGGCAGCAGCAAAAGACACTGATTTAGGTGGTGTTTATTTTTATGAGCTGGAAGAAGGACCAAAAAAATGGGCCAACGAAATATTTAATTTCTATAAAAGCCAAGAATATGCAAAAAAGCATTTTGATACAAAAAAGTATTCTAGCGAGAATATAAAGGAGATATATCTTAGTATTTATGAAAAAGATTAGTAAACTTTTCTTTGCCAATCGCTGGAAAATTGCATATAGAGCAATCAAAACAGATCAGATTTTTGATTTTGTGTCAACAATCCCTTTTAAATATGTGACATTTCCAAGAGGTTTTTGGGGCGCTGATCCATTTTTGTTTAAACGAAACGGCAAAATTTATCTTTTTTGTGAATTTACCAATGAAAAAAAGAGCAAATCCTTTATTTCTTTTAAGGAATTGTTTCCTAAGGAAGAAAAGGAATGGCATGTTGCTTATGAATTTGCGGGCCATACATCATATCCGTGTATATTTGAACAGAAATCGCAATTATTTATGATTCCCGAAACAACTTATGATGAAACAATTCGGGTCCTTAAATACATTAATGGTCAGTGGAAAATGCATTCGTGTTTGCTAAGAAACATAAATGCTCCAGACACAACATTTTTAGAAATAAATCAAAAGCCTTATATCTTTGTTTATGAGATTTTTTCACGAAATAGAAGAAGTCTACACTTGTGCAAATTAAACGAGGATTTGACAGCGATTTTAGATGATATTGTTGTTAAAACGTACTCAGAACCAGATGGTAGACCAGGTGGAAATTGTTTTAGTAAAAACGGCAAGCTTTGTCGTGTTACTCAACCAGGTGTAACACGTTATGGCGAAAAAATAAATGTTTTCGAATTTGATTTTGACGGCAAAAGATATTCGGAGAAAAAGTTGTTTGAAATAAAACCTAACGATATTTCCATTAAAAACAAACAAAAGATTTTAGGTATTCACACATTTAACAATGTTGATGATATCGAAGTAATTGATATGCTTGTTAAAGGTAGATTCGATCTTTTTAGACCAATTAAGATACTTTTTAAACGAATGCGTATCTTTGGATTTGGTCAATATGAAAAGGATAAAAAGTTCGTTAATAAAGAATTCAACAAAAATATTTAATTTGTTATTAAGTATTTTTTAAACGATAATTTATAAAAGAAAGGCCAAAGATATTGTTTGTCTTAATAATCGAAATTCAGTAAAAATATGTTTGCCAGGATAAAAAAGAACAACAAATTAATCGCACTGATTACTTCCTTAGTAGGAATGTTTTTATTTTTTATCGGTGGAATGTTTTCATCAAACACTCAACTAGAAAAGATTTCAAATTATGTGACAAATGTTGTTGTGAATCAAACACGAAATAAGTCTCTTTGTGCCTTAACAATTGGAAAATCAAAAGATGGCGAACAAATTCCTAATGCTGATTTAGAATTCCACAACACATATGGAACATTTATGCAGCAAAGAATTGCTTTTGCTTCTACAGTCAATTCCGATAAAGAAATAGATATCAAGTTCGACAACATTAATACAGGAAATCTTTCGTTTTTGTATGGTGGTGCTGTTGGCACAATTCCGTATGATGGACATTATCTACACAACACCTTACCTGTTGAATTAATGTTTGTTGACGAAAGAATGTATGACATTTCCAACTATGTTGTGTATATAAGCCAAAGCCAAGCCGATAGCATTTTAGATAGTAATAGTGTTCCTCGGCAAGAAAATGGGTTTCATACTAGCGATGAATATAAGAGCCTTTTAAAACAGATTGTCCCAATTTCTGTTGATGGAGTGTCATCTAAGTTTGTAATTCAAAATGTTTATTTTGAGAACAATTATTATTGCGGCAGCCTTTCTGAGGTAATGGGAGACTTTCTCATCTTTTCATATTATTTGCCAGGGGAACTACGCTCCCAACAAAGGAATATGTATTTTATGGATGAATATGTTTACCACAATAGATACTTTATGAATTATATAAATAATGCATATCCATCTCATAACTATTCATTAAAAATTAATCATTACAACATTGTTGGAGAAATTGATGAGGATTACTTTTTGAGTTTTTATGCAGAGGAAGTAAGGGGCCAAGATTGGGTTAATTCTTTATGCGTTGCGATTGCAATAACGCTTTTAGCTCTTTCGATTTTCCTCATCTTTTTTGTTGGTTCAAAAGGTAATAACACCATTGGATATACCATATTACAATTAGCAGTTCTTTTTATTCCATATCTAATTTTTTCATTGCTTTTTAAAATTACTGGTAACGTTTCTTACTTGTCTGAAACCGCGTGTAAAGCGAACTTGTTTGCTATTTTAATATTTGCGGCAGTCTTCATGTTTTTCTCAATTTATGGTGGATGGCTTTCAAGAAAAAGGACTGCAAAAGTGAAGGATTCTTATGAAATTAGTATCTAAAATGAAATCTTCAGAATCTTTTAAAACATGTCTCTTCTATGGGATTATCTTTTTCCTGTTTGTATATGTTTTTTGTGTTCCGTCATTTGGCGAATCAACGTCGTTTGTTCGTTATAGCATCTATGCTTCAATGGCAATTCTTGGTGGAGCAGCAATATTGTATTGCTATCTTTATGATGATTTTCGGGTTAATAAAGCCATCTTATTTGTTCCATTATTTTGTGTATTTTCACTTATTGGTACATTACTTTATTCGCATCAATATCGAACATGGTTTAGTCTTGTTTTATTAACGGTTAGTTTCTTTGTTTTTGTTTATTCTTTTAAAGCGATTAAAAACAAATATTTAACTATTTGTGTTATTTCGTTAGCTTTATTTCTTTTCTCAATTTATTTCATTGCCTACTATCGAAAAGAAATTATGGATTTTCGCTCTTATACAAGCGATTTGTTCCGTCTTGGATGGTATTTTGATAACCCAAATGGCGTTTCAGCGTTTGCGGTTATTGGTTTTGCCTCTCCTTTATACTTGATTCTATTTTGGAAAAACAAATATCGATTATTATTCGTTTTCCCTGGTATTACGTCATTGCTTGTTGGTATTACAACAGGAAGTAGAACATTTTTTGTAATCGTGGTTATTGTCTTGATAATTTTTTTGTATTTTAAATTCTCGAGACACAAAATTGCTTATCTTGTAACCCTTGCTGGACTCATTGTTTTAGGCACCATTTTAATAAATCTCCCATTTCTTAGCACAATGAGAGACCGTCTCATTAGGGCCTTTGAAACACTATTTGGCACGCCTTCAAAGGTTGATACATCAACTCTCGAAAGAGCTGTCATGATTGATTATGGCTTCTCTTTAGGAAGCAAAAGATTATTTTTCGGTTATGGTGTTGATGGATTCTCTCTTATTTCAGGAATGGGGACATACGCACACTCTAATTTTGCTGAGATGGTTTGTGATTTCGGATTGTTTGGCTTAGTGTTATTTTATCTTCCTTTAATATTGTTTTTCTTTAAAACAATTGGAAGTAAAAAAGTTGATAAGTGTTTTGTTCTCACTCTTTTGATTTATTACTTTATCGTTAGTTTCTCGAATGTTATTTATTATAAAAAGATTTATTATTTGATGTTGGCGTTCCTTTTCTATCTTGTTTATATTGACGGTTCAACATTGACAAAAAAAGTTCTTGTTCCGGAATTAAGAACAATTGTTTTTACATGTGATTCTATGGGATCTGGCGGAGCAGAAAAGGTTATTGCATCATTATCAAATGAAATGTCAAAAGAGTTTAATGTTTGTGTTGTTGGTGTAGCAGATGTTAATGCACCATCTTCTTTCTATGAATTAGGCGACAAAGTCGAATATATAACGTTGAAGAATAAGAACGGTAAAAGAATTCGGCCGTTAAAACGAATTTTTGTTCTAAGAAAAACAATTAAGCAACTTAAACCAGATGTCGTAATTTCATTTTTGCCGAACGCAAACATTTATACCTGGTTATCATTGATGTTTACCGGAATACCGCATATCACTTCTGAGAGAAACAATCCTCGTATAAATCCAAAAGGCAAAGTTACGAGAACTCTTAAAAAACTATCTTTTATGTTTTCTAATGGAAGCGTGTTCCAAACAAATGACGCCATGAATTATTATCCATCATGCGTCATTAAAAAAGGTTCTGTTATCAAAAATCCAATTGTTATAAAACACACTCCAAAACCAAACAATCGAAACAAAACAGTTTTGGCTGTCGGTCGTTTAAACGAACAAAAGAATTACAAATGCTTGATTACAGCCTTTTCATATTTAAATATTGAAAAGAACAATGAATACATTTTAAAGATTTACGGAGAAGGTGTTTTGAAAACAGAACTTTTAGAGTATTCAAAATCATTACATATTGAAAACAAAGTATTATTTATGGGCAGCGACCCCGATTGGCAAGAAAAAGAGTTTGATGATGCAATGTATGTTTTATCAAGCAATTATGAAGGAATGCCAAATTCATTAGCTGAAGCAATGGCGATAGGCATTCCATCAATTGCAACGGATTGCCCAACTGGTGGCTGTAGAGATTTAATTAACGATGGTGTTAATGGACATTTAGTTCCAATTGATGATCCAGAATCATTAGCAAAGACAATGATTAATCTTTCAAATAACGAAACAGACACTTTCTATGAGTCTACAAGAAACTTGGTTTCTGACTATTCTGTAAAAACAATTTCAGCACAATGGATTAAATTTATTAAATGTTTAAGCAAAGAGTATTATGAGTAGGATTTTATTGATTGGAAATAGTGGTAACAAAAAACACGGAACCGATGGTCAAACTGTTAAGGTTCGTCTTTATTATAAAAAGATAAAAGATGAAGGATTTGATGTAGATTTCGTCGATTTAGAGAATTTTTCGAAAAAACCAATTCGTACTCTTTTATCAATAAAAAAATATTTAAAAACGTGTAGCAGAATAGTTTTGCTAACGGCCGAACGAGGGTCGAAGATTTTAATTCCTTTTATCAATTTCATCAATCGAAAGTATAAAAAGCAACTCGTCTTCCCGTTGATTGGTATAAGTGTTTTACATACTACAATCGACAATATGTCTGAAGAAAATAAAATTGATTTTCTTGTAAACGGAAATTACTCTTTGAGTAAACCAGACAAAAAACTCGTTAAACAACTAAAAAAAATTGATTACATTCTCCCAGAAACCCTATTATTAACCAAAGCCTTCACCAATTTTTATGGGTTAAATAATGTTTATCAATTAAACAATTTCCGAGAAGAAAAACAAATCAGTCAGGCTGGTTCGAATTCTAATTCGTTACGATTAGTTTATGTTTCTAGGGTTATGGCGATTAAAGGGATTTTTGATATTTTGCCTGTCGTTAAAGAGTTAAATAATGAAGGTTTTGATGTAGTTTTAGATATATATGGAAATAAAAAACTATCTGAGGAAGAGTCTACTACTTTTGATTCATACTTGGATAAGGACCACATTAAATATAAAGGAACAATTGATTACAATAGTGTCACCGAAACCATCGCTAACTACGATCTGTTTGTCTTTCCTACAAGATATTATGGTGAAGGAACACCTGGTGTTATTGCTGAGTCACTGATTGCTGGTGTACCAATTATTACATCCGACTTTCCTCAAGCAAAATACATCTTGAAGAACGGTTTTGATTCGATTTTTTATAAAATGACTGATATAAAAGAATTAAAAGATATAATAATTAATATTATAAGGAATAAAGATAAACTTATAAAAATGAAAGCAAATGCGTATACATCCGGAAAAGAGTATACATATAATCACGAAAGAAAAGCATTCTTAAGATATATTTGCGGAATTGGAGAAGAATAAAATGAAAGGAATTATATTAGCTGGTGGTAAAGGAACAAGACTTTACCCAATGACTAAAGCTATTTCAAAACAACTATTACCAATTTATGATAAACCGTTAGTTTATTATCCTTTGTCAATTTTGATGCTTGCTTCAATTCGAGAAATTTTAATTATTTCATCTCCAGAAGCAATTGATTCATATAAAACACTTTTTGGTGATGGAAGAAAACTAGGTTTAAAAATCCAATATGCTGTCCAAAAAGAGCCAAAAGGCTTAGCAGAGGCATTCATTATTGGAGAAAAATTCATCGGTAACGATAATGTGTGTTTAATTTTAGGGGACAACGTTTTCTATGGACAAACAATGACACCAACATTGCTGAATGCTATGTCACATAAAGAAGGCGCCGTCATATTCGGATATCCAGTGAAAAACCCTGTTGATTTTGGAGTTGTTGAATTTGATAAAGACGGAAAAGTTATTTCCCTTGAGGAAAAACCAAAGAATCCTAAGTCAAATTATGCTATCCCTGGATTATATTTTTACGATAATGATGTGATAAAAATTGCCAAATCAATTAAACCATCTGCTCGTGGAGAATTAGAAATTACTACTCTAAATAATGAATATCTTAGACGAGGTAAATTATTTGTCACCTTAATGGGAAGAGGCATGACGTGGTTAGATACAGGAACCCCATCCGGTATGCTTCAAGCAAGTGAATTTGTCCAAACAATTCAAGAACGACAAGGATTTTATATTTCATGTATCGAAGAAATTGCTTGGAGGCGAGGATTTATTTCTCGCGAACAGCTCTTTGATTTAGGCAAAGAGTTAGATAAAACGGAATACGGGCAATATTTAATGTCCCTTTGTAAATAAATATGTTTAATTTTATTAAAACCAAAATTGATCAACTATATATTATTGAACCACAGGTTTTTGGTGATGACCGCGGATATTTTTTTGAATCGTATAGAAAAACAGATTTTGATTTGGCGGGATTAAAGTACAACTTTGTTCAAGACAATCAATCAAAATCAAAAAAAGGTGTTCTTAGGGGATTGCATTATCAAAAAAGATTTCCTCAAGCTAAGCTTGTTAGAGTTCTTGACGGAGAAGTATTTGATGCTGCGGTCGATTTAAGAAAGAATTCTCCTACATATGGAATGTGGGTTGGCACGATTCTTTCTGGAGAAAACAAAAGAATGATGATGATTCCTAAAGGATTCGCCCATGGTTTTCTCGTCTTAAGCGATACCGCTGTTTTTTCATATAAATGTGATGAAGTTTATCATCCAGAAGATGAAGAAGGTATTATTTGGAACGATCCAACTATTGGAATTGAATGGCCTTGTCTAGAACCAATTCTCTCTGAGAAAGATAAACACAATAAGACCTTAAACGAATTAAAAACGGAGTTTTACTTATGAGAATTCTTATCACGGGTTCTAAAGGACAACTGGGATATGATTGTTTTCGTGAACTCCAGCATCGTGGAATTAAAGAGATTTTAGGTGTCGATAAGGACGAGTTGGACATTACTGATGAACAAACAACAAAAAAATTAGTGAAATCATTTAATCCATCCGTAATTATTCATTGTGCTGGATGGACAGCTGTCGATAATGCCGAAAATGAACCTGAAGCGGTCAATAAAGTAAATGTTTTAGGAACAAAGCATTTAACCGAAGCTGCTTCAGAAATTGATGCAAAAATCGTTTATCTCTCGACTGATTATGTTTTTTCTGGCGAAGGAGACAAATATTACGAAGTTAATGATAAAACTAATCCACTTAGTGTTTACGGATTGTCAAAATTAAACGGAGAAAAAGAAGTTATAAAAACAAAAAAACATTTTGTTATAAGGACATCTTGGGTTTTCGGAATTAATGGAAATAATTTTGTTAAAACCATGCTAAAACTTAGCGATTCTTATCAAAAATTAAGCGTGGTTTCAGATCAAATTGGCTCACCCACATATACGCGAGATTTGGCGAATTTAATCTGTGATATGATTGAAACAGAAAAATATGGCGTTTATCACGCCACAAACGAAGGAATTTGCTCGTGGTATGAATTTGCGAAAGAGATTTTTAAGCAAGCTGGTTATAAAATTGATGTTCAACCTATCTCAACACAAGATTATTTGAAAACTAAGCCGTTGCAGGCTAAACGCCCATTGAATTCTCGATTAAGTAAGAAAAGCTTAGACATTGCCGGTTTTAAAAGATTGCCGGAATGGAAAGATGCTTTATATAGATATTTGAAGGAGCTTAATGTGGTATGAAAATATTAGTAACCGGCGGTGCCGGATTTATAGGATCAAATTTTATTTATCTTCTATTAGAAGAACGACAAGAATGGGAAATTATCTGTGTTGATTCTTTAACATATGCTGCTAATTTTCATACTTTAAATAAAGCCCTAAAACATCCTAAGTTTAAATTTTATAAAGAAGACATTAGAAATAGAGATGGAATCTTTAAGATTTTTGAAGATGAAAAACCAGATGTGGTGGTGAATTTTGCTGCCGAATCACACGTTGATCGTAGCATTGAAAATCCAGGCATTTTTCTTGAAACAAATATTTTAGGAACCCAAGTATTAATGGATGCTTGTAGAAAATACGGAATTAAAAGATTTCACCAAGTAGGAACCGATGAAGTTTATGGAGATCTTCCTTTAGATAGACCCGATTTATTTTTCACAGAAGATACACCAATTCATACTTCTTCCCCATATTCAACAAGTAAGGCTTCGGCAGACCTTTTAGTTATGGCATATTACCGAACATATGGTCTACCTGTCACTATTTCTAGATGTTCAAATAACTATGGGCCATATCAATTTCCAGAAAAGTTAATTCCACTGATGATTAACAACGCTTCACAAGATAAGCCATTACCAGTTTATGGAGAAGGCAAAAATGTTAGAGATTGGTTATATGTTAAAGATCATTGTTATGGGATTCTTGCTGTATTAGAAAAAGGCAAGGTCGGAGAGATTTATAATCTTGGTGGACATAATGAAAAATCTAATATAGAAATTGTTAAAATAATTCTTAAAGAATTAGACAAGCCAGAATCTCTTATTACATATGTTGCAGATCGAAAGGGTCATGACCTTAGATATGCCATTGATCCAGCAAAGGCAATGAGAGAACTTTCCTGGAAACCAACCACAATGTTTAAAGATGGTATCAAGTTAACAATAGAATGGTATAAAAATCATATGGATTGGATGAGAGAATGCACCAATGATGATTACCAAAAATATTACGAAAAAATGTATGGAAACAGATAATATTAATCGCGTTAAACTATATATAGTTATTTGACATTACTTATTCGTATAGATAGAATCATAATACAAATATGGATAGAAGAAAGATATTACTTACTTGCTCTGTAATTGGAGTCTTTGCCTTGGTAATTGGTGGAGTTCTTTATTTTACGAATAAAAAAAGTTCTCCCGACGAATCATCAACAAGTAAAACCCCATATCAACTTTATATTGAGGCTCATCCAGATTACACAAAAAACGAAGCTGAATGGCTCCAAGATCTTGTGGATGGGAAATTAGGCGATAAAAAGACGTATGTTGTTACTTTTGATTCAAATGGTGGTAGCGACGTTAATTATCAAGTTGTTGGCGAAGGTGAAAAAGCTAATAAGCCGGATGACCCAATTAAAAAAGGCCACTCTTTCAAGGAATGGACATATAACGGAACCCCATGGGTTTTTTATGGATATTCAGTGACTGATAATATAACGCTTAAAGCAACCTGGAATATTGTTAACTATTCTTTGTCTTATGATCTTGATGGTGGAAGCATTGAAGAATCCAACCCATCAAAATATAATGTGAATAGTGAATTTGTCTTAAAATCACCAGTAAAAAACGGATATTCTTTTGTTGGATGGTATGATGCAGAAGATCGATTGGTTGAGAAAATTGCTCAAGGAACAACAGGAAATATTGCATTAAAAGCAAGGTGGTCAGCCAATCAAAATTCAATTGTGATTTCCACTAACGACCCAAATAAAGGCACAGTTTCTATCCTTTCTGGCTCAGGATTTACTGGCGAAGCTATATCGATTCAAGCTAGCGCTCTTGATACTTACGCCTTTAGAGGGTGGTATAACGAAAATAATGAATTAATCTCCAAAAATAACCCATATCAATTTATTATGCCTGCATACGATATTGATTATCATGCTGAATTTGACGGTATAAGAAATCTCACTTTGTCAGTAAATGATCCTAATAAAGGCACCGTTGATGGTGCCGGAACAAAAATCATTGGTGACACTATCGATGTGACTTGCGAGGTTTCATCGGGTATTTTCAAAGGGTGGTTTAATGATGAAGACGAGCTTGTTTCTACGTTTGAAACATATGAATTTGTTATGCCTTCAAATGACTATCATTTAACTGCAAAATTTTATGAAGATAGTGAAGAATCCGAATATCTATACAATGTTCAACACGGAATCATTCCAAAGTTTAATAACGATTTTACTAAGGTAACTTATGGAATGTACCCACAAAGTGTGGTGGATGATGCAGATTTAATCGAGTCCTTAAATGGTCTTCTAATATCTGACACTCCAAATGAATATGGTTATTATGAATTTGAAGGCGATTACTTTATAAGAAAATTTATTACAATATATAATTTTGAATATTATAAGGGCATTGCAAATTACCCGAAGAGTTTTGATAACGGTGAAGAGATGATTTCTGGAAAACCATATTGGTTCAGGGCTGAGCCGATTCAATGGACTGTTTTAAATTATAAAAATGGTGATTATACACTGGTTTCAGATCGACTTCTCGAACAAACAAATTTTGATAATCATGGTGGAAGTAGAATCATCGATACAAAAACAATCTATGAAAATAACTATGATTATAGTTCGATAAGAGATTGGTTAAATTCATCGTTTGAAAACAAATTGTTCTTCTTAAATACCGGCACTAATTATCATGTTATTGATACTGTGGTTGATAATTCTGCAAAAACGACAGGATCAGAATGGAACGATTTTGCTTGTAATAATACAATCGATAAAGTGTTTTTACCTAGTGTTCTAGATACAAAATTAATCGAAGAAAAATACGGAAATTATGCTTCTTTAACAACAGATTATTTGAGGGCTAGCGGCACTTATTACAATTATCAAACAATGCCATATTGCGCAGAATATTGGACAAGATCGCCAGATAGAGGCTTAGTTGGACCTGCTTCGGATCCTACATTTAAGGACCTAGTGCAATTCGTTAGTCAAAAAGGTGATCAAGGTCGTTGTAGCGCCTCATTGGTTCACAATGTTCGTCCGTGCGTTACTTTGCGTGTTATTTGATATTAAATTCTTATCTACAATTATAGCATTTTTATTTTATTGGGTTTTTGCGCTTTTGTGAAATAACGAAACCTAATTAAATAATTTGAATTATTGACTGCTGAATTTTAATCATTTCCTTTTTACTTTTTTTTATATAGAATTATCGATATGGAAAAAATAAGAATTTTTTTCATTCACGCTTTAATTTATCTTGTGTTTTTGTTTCCGCTGATTTTGTCTGCCAATTGTTTTGTTACTGCATCGATAAATACGGACTATTACCGTTTTTCTAAATCATATGCTCAAAACAGCAATCTATTGTATGATGATCGAATGATTTTCAGTTTAAGAAATGATTTAGCATTGAAATTCCGGGATGATAGTCAATATAAAACAATTGCAAATAATGGTGCAATCACAAGATATTCCGTTTGCCTTGAAACCGAATCAAAACTTTTTAAAGTAAATAATGTAAATGTCACACCAATACAGTCAAATCTTCTTAGATATTATCCATCAAATGTTGTTGAGAACAATTTTTTAATTCAGTATGTCCCATTCACACGTTTTGAGAATATTGAATCATATGATTCGGATGACACCAACTTTGTCGTAGTTTCTTCGTATATATTTGAGGAGCTGGACAAACCAGAGTATATTGATATTAGTAATCCTTATAATAGCAACGAAATAATCAGCGCAAAAGTTTATGGCATATACATTGTTTCCAATGGCCAAAAACGTTTGAAGAATCTCTTTTATGATTTGTATAATGAACCTATCTTTTTAAACAACAAAGGATTTAAAGAATTTGTTTTAGATGGAAATACTCCATTTTCAACTGATGTTATTTTTAGTTCATCTAGCAAATATCAACCCATTTTGTCTGATGTGATGACCAACAAGAATTGGAAAACTAATTTATTTACTTTTAAACAATTTGAAAAAGTTTACGATGATATGGAACGCATGGAAACAAGAAACACAAACCTCCTATTTATTATAGGAGGCGCCAGCTTTTTAACCTTTCTAGCTGCTTTTATTGTAGTTATATTTTTAAAACTAAATTGTCTAAAAAAAGCTTTCGAAATCATCAACCCTTATATGTTTGTTGTTTTGTGTTTTTTTCCGGTATTTGTATTTAGATTACTGTATTTTTTGCTTGAATCTCCCGTTTTGTTTTTCCTTCCATCGTTTGGGTTAACAAGCGTCTTTTGTTTTTGTGTGACCATTATATATTCGGTTATATTTTACTCAATTAGGATAATTAAAAATGAAAAACACCATTAGAAATATAATTCATGATTTTAAATGCCTAATTACATCTAAGCCATTCTTAAGGGACACGGTTGCAATAATCATTTTTATATCCATATCTATTTTTAGTGGTTATGCACTTTCTGTAGTTTCGTCGTATAGAACATTATTAAATATTCTTCTCATTGTTTTTTGTTTGTGTTTGCTTTTGTATCGCATATTGACAATTAAGATATTCCCCATTAATTCAGTCAAAAGCGCAGCAGTAAATCTATTAAAATCATTGTTTCTTGATTCGTCTTTTATCTATCTGTTGATTTTAATTTTTGCTTCGCTGATTGCTATGAGTGTAAATAATGATTTTACTGATGTTGGCATTAAGACTTTTCTAAACCAATTTTTAATGTTTTTTGCAGCATTTTTGATTACAAAAATTTTCCCATTTAAAACTATCATAAAATACTTTAGAAAAATTTTCCCATTTATTTGTTTAGTTGCTCTTGTTTTATATATCTTTTTAAATGTTTTTAATATTGATTATCCCTTCAATTCATTTAGTTCGGATTACGCTAGTTACGATAATTATTTCTATACTTTTTTCAGTTTTGTTGGTCTTAGAAATAGAAATTGTGGATTTTTTTGGGAACCCGCTCTTTATGGTTTGTTTCTTTGTTTTGCTGTTATATGTGAAATTCTTTTCGCTGAAAGAAAAATTCGTATTTCCGTATTAGTTTTGTACTTAATTAGCATCATAACCACCTTTTCTTCTTCCTCGATAATCATATTAATTTTTGCCTTACCTGTTTGTGTGGCGATTGCAAAAAAAGATGTTATTGATAGAAATTTTATTATTTTATTTATTTCTTCTCTTGTGTGTCTTGCCGCCATTTTGGTTGTTGTTATTTTTAATACAAACATATCTGCCAAATTTATTGTTGATGGTAAATCAGATTCGTTTTCGACGAGATTATATGGCCCAGGAGTCAATTTTGTTGTAATGTATGAACACCCGTTTGGTGTTGGCTTTTCAAATGAAACAACTGTTTTCTTTGAAACAGCAAATCGTTTAGGTGTTGGTAGCAGCGTGAGCGTTCAAACCTTTTCCTTTGGCTATTGGATTTCTGCTTTTGGATTTCTTGGTTTGCTTTTAATGTTTATTCCGATCTTATTTTTAGTTTTAAATGACAAAATTCCGGTTTATGCGAGCATATTGATTGTGTTGTTGTCGTTATTATTTGCTCTTTCTGAACCATTAAATAATGTTCTATTTTTTATAATTCTACTTTTTTATGCTATTAACGAATCTACTTTATTTAAGAAAAAACGCGATATCTGTTCAAATGACAAGCATTCACTGATAAAAGAAATATCAAATAGCAAGAATACAACAATGTTAGCAAAGAATTCTCTTGGATCATTTGTTGTAAAAGGTTTGGCGATGTTTATCTCTCTTTTCACAACATCCGCATATATATCTTATTTTGCTGATCCAAAAGGTGAAGGAATGCTATCTTTATGGTTCACCATTTTGTCTTTGCTGACATGGATTTTAATTTTTGATTTTGGAATTGGACACGGATTAAAAAACAAGTTAATAGATTCCTATGCAAAAGGAAGCAAAGATACAACCAAAAAGATTTTAGCTTCGTCCTACATTGGTGTTTCATTAATTTCACTTACAATTTTTGTAGTTGGGTGCACCCTAATTTTCATTGTTGATCCATACAATTTGTTTAACATTGATAGTTCGTTGGTTGAACTTAAATCAATTAGATTATCGTTGGTTTTTATCCTCTTGGGCATATGCATGAACTTTGTATTAAAACTTGTTGGGAACATTTATGAATCCTTACAAAAACAATGGGTTTCAAATTTGTGTGCTGTTTTGCAAACATTTTCGATTCTAATGTTTGTAACATTTTTCAGATTTACGTCAAACGAGAGCCAAATTATTGGTGTTTCTGTGGCGTATTTGCTTGCTTCTAATCTTCCTTACGCACTTTTAACATTAATTTTATTTATGGGAAGATTTAAAAAATATCGATTTCATCTAAAAGATTTTTCTCTTAAATTTAGTAGATCTGTTTTAAGCTTGGGAGGTGTTTTCTTTTTGATTCAAATATCAATGATGCTAATTAACAGCACAAACACATTCCTAATTCAACAGATATTTGGTTCAACATATCCAGGTGCGGCAGCCGAGTTCACTTATTATCATAAGATTTTCAATATAATAATTGTTGTTTCCCAACTTCTTAGTGGACCATTGTGGGTTATTATTGCAAAAGCAAAATCTGAAAATGATAGTAAGTATCTTAGAAAAATTTCACGAATAATTATTTATGGTATAGTCGCCTTTTCGCTTTTAGATCTCGTGATCTTTTTATGCTTACCATTTATTTTTAAAATTTGGATTTCTAATGCTGATTTTACATTTTCTTGGCTGGCAAATGCTATTTTTGCAATTAATGCACTTGTTGTAATGACTGTTGTGCTTTTTTCAGCCATATCAAACGGACTAAGTTATTTAAAATATCAGGTTTTAGGATTCCTTATTGGTATAATTTTAAAAATTATCACAGTTGTTCTAGTCGTTGTTTTACACAACAACGGAAGATTAAATGAATGGTATTTTATTGAGCTAACAACGACAATTGCATATTTACCTGTTTTATTTCTTTTACCAATTGGTAATCATAAATGTTTGCGAAGAGAGCCAAAAAGAAAAACTAAAAAAATCTTTCTTTTAGGTTATTTTTCTGAGTTGATTGATAGTGGTAGAAACGCTCCTTTGGCGGCAGAATCGATTTGTTTATATATTAAAGACGTTCTTGAATCAAACAAGTTAGTTAATTACGAAATTGTTAATTTGGCCAACTCAAGAAGGAAGTTTGTTGTTGAAAGAACGAAAAAATTAGGAAATTTTACGCAAATTGGAACAAATTGCTTTGGTCGTGTTTACAGAAAGTTTTTGTGGAAGAAATTTTATTGGAAAAAAATATATCGTTTTTGCAAACAGAATATGCAAGAAAATGATGTCATTCTAATATATCATTCATTGTTAAATGGTAAATTAATAAAAAAAGTTCGCGCAAATTTACATATTAAGACGATTTTAATTGGTGCTGAATTTTATTCAGATGTAACGAACAATGTTGCAGGAAAGAGAATTGAACAAGAAATGTATGGATATGCGAATGCACATATTTTAATTTCTGACGCCTTGAAAAACGAAATATATCACAAAAGACCTTCAATAATTCTTAATGGTGATTATCGCGACATTGATATAAAGTGTAAAGAAAAATTCAATTTAGATGGGAAAAAGCATTTAGTATATGCTGGCACTTTTGATCCCATTAAAGGCGGGGTGTTTTCTGCAATTCAAACTATGGCCTTACTTGATGATAGTTTTGTATTGCATATTCTTGGGTTTGGAAACATAAATTCAGTTAAACGAGAGATTGAAAATTTGAATTTATCGGACAAAGTCATTATTGAAGGGGAATTGCACGGACAAGAACTTGTTGATTTTCTTGCTAGGTGCGATATTGGATTAAGCACACAGAATTCGAGCGCGTCTTTCAATTCCACCTCCTTCCCTTCTAAAATTGTTCTTTACACAAAGTGTGGCCTAAAAATAGTTTCAACGCCAACATCATCTCTTTTAAACTCTCCATTTAAGAAGAATTTGTTCGTTTCAAATGGAGATAAACCTGAAAATATACAAGATGCAATTATTAAAGCCACAAAGAAAAATATTAAACAGATTAAAATCAATCAAATTCGGACACAATTTGAATCTGAATTTTGGGGCTTAATAAATCAAATATCTAATAGTAAGAGATTTCTTTTTGTTAATAATTGTTTTGGCGGAAGTACAGGCACAATTTGCCGAGAAATACATGAATATGTTCTTCAACAAGGCCACGATTCCCTTTTTGTCTATGCAACTGGTAAAAGTAAGATGTCTATTTTTTATAAGAAATATTCCTGCAGAATTGAATCGTATATCTCCGCTTGTATTACAAGAATAAATGGTGATTACTTTGGTAATATGCTTGGAGCAACACAAAAACTTATTCGTCTTACAAACAAATATAAACCAAGTCTAATAAATCTCCACTGTGTTAATTCTTATTCGCTCAATTTATCTAAGTATTTCAACTATGTAAAGACTCTATCACTTCCTGTGGTTTTAACAAACCATGCTTTATTTTATGCAACCGGTTCATGTGGATATCCATACAACGGTTGCAAGGGATATTTAAAAGGGTGCAAAAATTGTCCGAATAAAAGATACGCCAGCAAATCTTTCATTAAAGATAGAGCAAGTAAAAATTGGATTTGCATGAAAAATAATTTAAATAATCCTCACGTTTTTATGACTAGTGTATCTGATTATGTTAATAATTTTTGTGGTTCTTCTAAAATAACAAAGAAAATACCAAACAAGACAATATTAAATGGAATTGACACAAGTGTTTTTTCTTCGGCTAAACGCAGCAAAACTAGAAACGCGCAAACTACGATTCTCTATGTGACATCAGACATAAATAACCACAACAAAGGTTTTGACCAATTTTGTTCAATTGCAAAAGAATTGAATAATGATTCATTTAAATTTATTGTTGTTGGAGATAAGAAAAAGAAACAATTTAACCAAAATAATGTTTTATTCTTAGGCAAAATAAAGAATATAAACGAGCTTGCTGAAATTTATGCATCTTGTGATTTGCTTTTAATAACAAGTCGGAACGAAACATTTTCGTTGCCTGTTGCTGAAAGTTTATGTTCAGGAACGCCGATCGTTGGTTTTAAATGTGGTGGACCGGAGTCGTTTGCTCCGAATGAATATTCTAAATTTTTTGATTTTGGTGATTGTGATGGTGTAATCAGATACATAAAAAGTAAAAAGTATTTACTTATTGATAGAAAGAAGTGCTCAGTAGATTCAAAAAGGATTTTTGACAAGCAAATGATGCTTGATAAATATTTAGATTTTTATAATTATATTTTCAACAAAAACACATGAGGAATATACTTTTTATTTGTAATGAATCAAAAACTGTAATTAATTTTCGCCAGGAATTGATTTTATTTTTGCAGGAAAAGAATTACAAAGTGTCAGTAATTGTTTCAGATAACGATTACGTTGCTCAAATTAAGCGCTTAGGTGTTTCGTGTTTTGTTTTTAAGCACAAAAATCATTCGAAAAACATTTTTGCTGTTTTGAAATTAAAAAGATTTTATAAAAGAATTATAAAAAACAATCATTTTGATCTTGTATTTACATTTCAAATTAAACCCAATATTTTTGGTTCGCTAGCAGCAAAGAAATTTAAAATTCCTGTTGTTTGCATGGTTGAAGGTTTGGGTAATCCTTTTCAACCTCATTCATTTAAAGAGAAAATTTTAGAATTATTAGTTGTAAGACTTTATAAAAAAGCATTTAGAAAAGTTAAGCTTGTTTTTTTCTTAAATGATTCTGATTTAAATGTTTTTTTAAGAAAGAGGATCATATCTAAAAATCGGACATTTGTCATTGATGGAATAGGAATTGACACAAAGAAGTTTCCTTTTACTGATATACCAACTGCAAATTGTACAGTAATTTATCTAGCTCGTTTGCTAAAAAATAAAGGAATTTTTGAATTCTGCGAGTGTGCAAAAAAAGTAAGGCAAGTTCGGCCTGACATTTCCTTCAAATTATATGGATCTGAAACTGAATTAAACCAAAACGACATTCAAAAATACATAGATTTTGGAGCAATTGATTATTATGGTTATGTTGAAAATCCAAAGGAAGTTATTTGTTCCTCTAATATTATGATATCCACTTCATATAGGGAGGGTTTTCCTAGAATTATTTTGGAAGCAATGGCATTGGGGCGCCCTGTTATAGCTTTCGATTCTGTCGGCAATAAAGATATTATTAGAAATAGTGATATAGGTATCTTAATCGAAAACAAGAGCGTGTTTAAAATGAGTGAGGCAGTAATTGAATTAGCCGATAATGTAGATCTTCAAAAGCGGTTAGCTAAAAACGCTAGAAAATATTGTGAACAGTTTTATGATTCATCCATAATAAATGATATTATTGAAAGGAAAATTAGAAGTTTTTTATAATCGTTTATGGTATATACAAAAGATCAACTTGCTAAACTTCAATCAACACTAAATGAAATTCTTGGGATGATTGATGTTTTGTGTAAACGTAATAATATAGAATATTTTGCAATCGCTGGAACATTGCTGGGAACAGTTCGTCATGAAGGTTTTATTCCTTGGGATGATGATATTGATATCGGCATGATGAGAGAAGATTATGATAGGTTTTTGGAAGTCCTTGGAAAAGAACTTCCGAAAGGTTACACATATGCGAATTATGAGATAAATAAACATTGCCCAAATATTTTTACTAAAGTTTACAAAGAGGGGACAACTTTTGTGGAAGAGGAAACAGAATCGCTCGATATACCTCATTGTATTTTTGTAGATATTATGCCATTTGATAAAACATCTCCTGTTCTCAAAAAAAGAGTAAAACATTTAAAACGTATACGGTTTTACTATCAACTTTTTAAATCGAAATCATTGTGGAAGGTCTCGAGTATTTCTAATAAAAAAAGAAAATTTGTAGGAAAAATTGTTAGACCGCTTTTGCATGTTTTTCTCTTCGCTTTCTCTAAACAAAAAATATATAAAAAAATTAAGGACTTGTTACACAAGTATGATTATTTAGACTCTGATTGTTATGTATCTTATAAAGGGCTTGAAGGGGGCGCTGTTCCGTATAAATGGGTGTTTCCATTAAAAGTATTAAAATTTGAGTCTCACCCAATATTTGTTCCAAACGAATATGAAAAAGTCTTAAATCAAGAATACGGTGATTATACAATCCTTCCGCCCGAGGAGAAACGTCAGTCTCACTGTCCGAAAAGGTTGAGTTTTTAATATGAAAAAACCCACTGTTTTATATTTTGGAAAAATGGATTTTCCTTTTAATAACGCATCTGCCTGCCGCGTTGGGGGAATTTGTTCGGCGTTGAAAAATGATTTTGTTTGCAAAGTTTATGGCTATTCAAAAAATGGATTTTCTCATGGATATTTTGATGGTGTAGAGTTTGAAAACTACAAATATCCAAAATCTTTATTTTCATATTTACTAACATTTGGAAGCAACAGAAGAATTAAAAATGTTTTAAGATCCTTTAACCCCAAGGATGTTGGTGCTGTTTTTTTTACATCAATTGGTCATTTTCAACTAAAATTTCTTGGAAAATGGTGTAAAAAAAACAAAATACCATTTATATATGATTGTGGTGATTTAAATATAAAAAGCGATAAAGGAATTTTTTTTCGAATAATAAAATTTATTGAAGAAAAAAGGTTTCATAAAGCTGTGCTTAAATATTCTGCTGTTATGGCGATTTCTAGTTACTTATCATCTTATTATGCGAAAGCGAAGCACGTATTTGTTGTTCCGTGTATTGCTGATGTTGCCTCGCAAAGGTTTGATGGCGAGCCAGAGAAACTTGCTGAAAATTCTATTAACATTGGATATTTTGGAATTCCTGGAAAAGATTTTGCGAAAGATCGCCTTGATTGGTGTTTGGAAGCTTTTAAAAGAGTTTCTAATTCACATATTACTTTCTATATTGCCGGCATTTCAGAAGATGAATTGCCAGCTAAATGCCGCTCGATCAGAAACGTTAAATACCTTGGAAAGATTAGCAACAATGAATGCGTATCGATAATCAAATCACTTGATTTCGTGACATTTTTTAGAGAAAACACAAAAATTACAAAAGCCGGTTTCGCATCAAAAATAACTGAATCTTTTTGTTTAAATACGCCATTGTTAACAAATTTGACTGGGGACATGGATAAATATTTAAACAACAAAAATTCGATCTTTGTTAAAGGCGTTGATTTTGAATCATGCTTAAATTTATTTGACAGGTTGTCTAATATTAGCAAAGATGAGATTTTTGCCATGAAATCATATTTAATGAAGAACAACCCCTTAAATGCATTTTACTGGTCTGAGTTTTTGATAGAAAATTTGAATATCATTAAAGAAAAAATTCTAACTAATTAGTTTTTAGTATAATTGAATTATGAAAAAAATTATTACTTTTGGTGTTTTTGATTGTTTCCACTATGGGCATCTCAAACTTTTAGAACGTTGCAAGAAACTTGGTGACTATTTGATAGTCGCTGTCCAAGATGATAAGAACTCCATAAAAAATAAGCCTGGGGTTTGTTTGTTTTATAACGAAAATCAAAGGCTTGAGATGGTTAGTTCTTTAAAATGCGTTGATCAGGTAATTCTTTATACACAAATAGATGAAGCTTTGAAAAAAATAGATTTTGATGTTTTGGTTGTTGGTCCAGACCAGACAAACGAACATTTTAAAAAGGCTTTCGATTACTGCGGCAAACACAATAAAAAAGTTGTTGTTTTATCGAGAACACCAGGAATCTCATCCACATTAATTAGAAGAAAAGATTGAATAACTAATGGCTAATGTTGGATTTGAAACATAACAACGGGGTATTTACTATCCTTCATTATTTAACTATCAATTAATCAAATGAACGGCACATCTGTTTATTGACACATTATTCTACGAACTTAAATCTCTTTATTTGGTTGCGCACTAACCAAATATTGATTTTTATTAATAGTCTATGCTAATTGAATTTTTGCAACATTAAAGAATTTTGATTAAAATTGAATCTGCAATCAGGTTAATTTATTTTTTAATAAAAGACTATGGATTAACATCAAGTAAATTAAGTCCACTTCAAAGTTTTTTTTGAGTGGCTAAAAAATTTAAAATTATGTCTTATGAGAGCTTAAGCGGTAACAAATGATAACATTTTATATGTAAAATAGAATTATATAACACTTTTATAAAACTATTTTTTGAATTATATTAAAGGCACAGCTTTAAAAAAGAGGTATCTTATGTCGCTAATTATTACAGTTTACACAAGTGAAGGAATTGTCATGGCCAGTGATAGCAGAACAACACAAAGTATTAAGAATCGTGGCGAAATAAAATCATATCCTCTTTCAGATAACGCAAATAAAACCTTTTTGACTAAATGGAATTATGGCATCTCAACTTGTGGAGCTGCTTCAATTAATGGTTTACCAATATCTGGTTATATTCTGAAATTTTTAAATTCATTTCAATACACGCCGAATATTACTGTTGAATCATTTTCAAATGACTTGTGTGATTATTTTTTAAAACTTGCATTGGATAACGACTTGATTTTTCATGTTGCTGGTTATGATGAAGAAGATAAAACTTTTACTCAAAAGGTGTTTAAGTGTGTAATTTTTATCAACAATGGCAAAAAAGAAAAAAGTATAATCGAACAAAGTAATAACAATTATGGGTCGCTATGGGATGGACAGTCTGAGGTTATGAGCAGACTGACGCAACAACAATTTCTATCGCCGAAGTTTATTTCTTCCAAAAAAGTGACATATATTGATGAAGCCGGCAATTTGAATGATATTGAAGATGTCTTTGTTATCCCACATCAAGGTACAGATTTCTTTGCTAGGGCTCAGATTGATTTTGCCATGATGAATAACCAAGATGCGATTGATTTTGCACGTTTTGCAATTAGGACGACAATCGATACGCAAAGATTTTTGCAGAAAGAAAAAACTGTTGGTGGTCCGATCGATGTCTTATTGATAAAGCCACAAGATGCAGTGTGGATTAGTAACAAGGAATTAAAATAATGATTTTAAATTTATTTGATTATTCTGGTGATTGGATTGCGTTCAAACTTGGCAATTATTTGTACAATAATAAAGCTGAATGGATAGGCTGGTTTCCTTATGATGAAACAATTGCCGTCGATACAAATGGACGATATTTGGGCACCATATATTTAAAAAATAGACTTCTTTTTAACACCTTTCAACCATATATACCTTATCCAGGTTACCCCGGTTATCCTGGATATCCTGGTTATCCCGGCTACCCTGGATTTGCTGGATATTGCGGATATATAGACGGTGTAACAGATGTCGATAAAGATAGGCTTAAAATCAAATAGTTTTTGAGATACAGAAGTTGGAATTTCTTTATGAAAATATCAGTCGCCGGAACAGGATACGTTGGACTATCCAACGCTATCATCTTATCTCAACATAATACAGTCTACGCTGTAGACATTTTACAATCGAAAGTTGATTTAATTAATCAACATAAATCTCCAATCGTCGATAAGGAGATTGAAGAATATCTACAAACTAAAAAGTTAGATCTAACTGCTACAACAGATGGCGATAATGCCTATCAGCAATCTGATATTGTCATTATCTCTACTCCAACAAACTATGATAGTGAAACAAACAAGTTTGATACTTCATCTGTTGAAGCAGTTATTAAACAAGTTATTAAAGTAAATCCAAACGCCTGGATTGTTGTTAAATCAACTGTCGGCGTTGGATTTACTAAATATGCTATCGAGAAATATAAATATAAAAGAA
>OCVV012862361.1_pt1 | contig 37609 bp, 33 predicted proteins | sample 1539721 | NCBI WGS metagenome assembly OCVV01 (sample SAMN02144230, study PRJEB22623) | gut metagenome | biome: sheep rumen | host: Ovis aries | place: New Zealand | reverse complement strand
TGGCGCAGATGGGCATAGCGAATCGCTTCTGCCAGCTCCGCCCTGTTAAAATTTCCGGCCCCCGCACGGGCTCCGAAATCGGTAAAGCCCAGATAGACCGCATCTGCTCCGGCGGCTTCCGCCCGTTCCAGTGCTGCCCGGTTCCCCGCAGGTGCCAGAATTTCCATGATCTTTCCTTTCCGTCCTTTCCGTCCTGTGTCTGCGGATCGGGCTCAGGTCTTCTTTTTCTCCGCTTCCTCGAGCCGGCGGCGCAGAAGCGTGTTTTCATCCTGAGCCCGGATCAGCTCCTCCGCCATATTGAAGCATGTCAGAACCGCCGCCTGCGCCGAGGGCAGGTTCGTCACCGCCGCCGTCTCGCTCAGTTTCCGGTCCACATATGCCGCCACCCTTCGCACATACTCCGGCGGATCCGCCGACACCAGCGTATAGGGTTTTCCGGCCACCGTCACCGTCATTTTCTTCTTTTCCATTATCCGATTCCCCTTTACTATGGAAAAGCGCGGCAGGGAAAGCTCCCTCCGCGCTGCTGTTTCGCCCTGTCAGATCTGTTCAAACGGATAAACCTGACCGAAAGTATCCACCCGGACGGACTCCATCACCTGTGGCTTCAGGGGCTTGTCTGCCACGTCCCGTGGCGTGTTCACGATGTCTTCCGCCACATCCATGCCTTCCAGCACCTTTCCGAAGGCGGCGTACTGGCCGTCCAGGTGCGGGCTGTCACTCGTCATGATGAAAAACTGACTGCCGGCGGAATCAGGCATCATGCTTCTGGCCATGCTCAATACCCCGTAAGTGTGCCGGATCGGATTGTCCACCCCATTGGCAGCAAACTCCCCGCGAATGCAGTATCCGGGGCCGCCGATCCCGACACCCTTCGGATCTCCGCCCTGAATCATGAATCCCGGAATCACCCGGTGAAAGATCAGCCCGTCGTAGAACCCGCTGTTGGCCAGAGCTACAAAGTTGCCCACGGACTGCGGCGCAGATTCAGGATAAAGCTCGCCTTTCATTTCGCGTCCATCGCTCATTTTAATCGTAAAGACAGGATGCTGCGCCATAAGTACGCCTCCTCAATGACTGAATCAATGAATCCGGAAACGGATCTATTTTACCAGTTATTATGCACGATGGCAAGTTTTTTGACATTCGGAGGGGAAACCGTTATAATGAAGCGCGTTTTCCCTTTGGATCCGACCCGCATTCCGCAATCCTGAAAGGAGGGCTGTCATGAACATCGTACACCCCCGGGAACCGGTCAACGGCATGAACCCGGAAGATGTTTTCTACGCTGTGGACGATCTCGGCGCTCAGGCCGGATACGGCTTTATCCTCTACCAGCTCCAGCCCGGCCTCTATCCGGACTGCCCTGTGAATATGTACTTTTCCCTCGCGGGAGATCCCTCTTCCCGATACCTGCTCTTCGGCGCGGTGGTTGCCCGGGCCCAGGTGCTTCAGAACGTGAACCCCCAGATGCGCGCCCGCCTGTACACCAGCATCGATCCGTCCGACATTCAGATGAAGGATTTCTATCTGCACAACGGATTTGACTGCGAGGAGACGGATCAGATCGTGCAGCTGACCATGCCTTTCGGGGACGGGCGGATTCCCATGAGCTGCACCGTAGCGCCCACGCCGCTGAACACCTGGGAGGAGCAGAACAGCCTGATTTACCGGCTCCAGATGAATGACATTACCTTTATGGATCTCAATTACCTGAATACCCTGCAGCGGATGCCTCATTTCATGACCCTCGGCCTGTACCGGAACGCGCTGCTCATCGGCGAGGTCATCATGGCCGGCCGGGGCGGTGAATGCGAACTGGTTGCCATCTATATCGAGCCCGGCAGCCGGAACCAGGGCATGGGAAAAGCCCTTCTGCACCGGATGATGGCCATTATGGCTGCGGAAGGGGTAACCCGGATCACCACGCGGATCATGAGCCGCAGCGTTCCACAGCGCCGCCTGATGGATGATTTCGGGGCATCCGTGATTGGCATCAATATGATTTTCCCGGGGATGTATCTGAACTGATACCGGACCGCATCGGTTCCTCTGCCGCGCGAAATTCCACATTCGCGCGGCTTATTCATCCCCCTGTTTTTTGTTTGCAGTTTGGCTTGACGATTAAAGAACGGAAGACTATAATTGCACTATCTGTGTGTTCGAAGGAGGAAACGATCGACATGAAATCCAACAAAAAGCGCGCCGGCGGAAAAACTGGTTCCATCGTCGCGCTGTGCGTCGTGCTCGTGATCACGGTGCTCCTGGGTGTACTCGGAGTGACCGGAATGAGCATTCCGCCCCGGGGGCTGTACAAGCTGCTTCCCTGGTTGCCAACTACAAACAGTGATAACTGGCCCGCCTCCCTGTCGCTGGGTCTGGATCTGCGGGGCGGCATGTATGTGGAATATTCCGGCAAGGCTCCGGAAGGCTCTGAGGCCAATTTCGACGAACTGGTGGAAGGTACCATGAGCATCATCCGCCAGCGCCTGAGCGACAAGGGCTATAATGAAGCCAATGTACAGCGCATCGGGACGGACGGAATCCGTGTGGAAATCCCGGATGTGCAGGATGATACCGTGCTGGAGCTGATCGGCGCGGCCGCAAAGCTCGAGTTTCGCAGCCCTGACGGAGAGATCTTCATGACGGGCGATATGGTCAAGACCGCTACCTATTATTATGCGGAGGGTGATCATCAGATCGCCTTCACGCTGACCGATGAAGGCACGAAGATCTTCGCGGACATGACCGCGAAATCCATCGGCCGGACGATTGCGATCTATCTGGACGGCGAGCAGCTGATCGCTCCGACCGTACAGAGCGCCATCACCAACGGCTCTGGCGTCATCAACGGCCTGGGTTCCGCCGAGCGGGCAACCACGATTGCCGCGAAAATCCAGTCCGGCGCTCTGCCCCTGGATCTGACGCAGCAGAAGGTCGACAAGGTCTCCGCCACCCTGGGTCAGGACGCCGTGTCCTCCTCCGTCAAGGCGGCCATCATCGGTATTCTGCTGATCATGGTGCTGATGATCGTTCGGTACCGCCTCAACGGTGTCATCGCCTCCTGGGCGCTGACGATCTATACCATCGTTCTGTTCCTGCTGATCGCGCTGTTCCATATCCAGCTGACTCTGCCGGGTCTGGCCGGCGTGGTGCTGGGTATCGGTATGGCCGTTGACGCGAATGTCATCATCTTCGAGCGCTTTAACGAGGAAGCCCGCAAGGGCCGCTCCGCGAAGGCCTCTGTCCGCGCGGGCTTCAAAAACGCGATGTCCGCCATTCTGGACGCGAACGTCACCACCCTGATCGCCGCCGTCGTGCTGCTGATCTTCGGCACCGGCTCCATCCAGGGCTTTGCCAAGACCCTGCTGCTGGGCGTAGTCGTGAGTATGTTCTCCGCGATCCTGGTCACCCGGTTCCTGATGAACCGGTTTGTGAACGCCGGCGCTTCGAATATCGGCCTTTATACCAAAGTGAACGCTGGAAAGGAGGTCGAGCAGTAATGGCTGTCAAAAATCGTTCCAAAGTCTGCCTGATCATTTCCGCAGCAATCATGGTCATCGCGCTGATTATGACCATTACCGGCAACGGCATCAACCTGGGAATTGACTTTGAAGGCGGTCTGTCCATGCAGTACGACCTGAAGACCGCCGCCAACAAGGATGATGTGGAAACCGTACTGAACGGCATGGGCGTAACCTCCTACACCGTCACGGTTCAGGGATCCGGCAACAACGAAATCAATGTCCGGATCAAGGACGTGGCCAAGGACGACATTCAGAATGTTCAGGCGGAGTTCGAAAAGGGCATTCAGGAAAAGTATCCGGACGCCGCTTCCATCGGCGACGTGAACTATGTCGGCCCTGTTGCCGGTGCCACCCTGGTCCGGAACGCAATCGTATCCGTGCTGCTGGCTTCCGTGCTGATGCTGATCTACATCGCCATCCGGTTCGACCTGAACTCCGGCCTTTCCGCCGTGTTCGGCCTGTTGCATGACGTGCTGATCATGCTGTCCTTCATGGTCATCTTCCGCTCGGTCATCCAGATGAATTCTTCCTTCATCGCCGCAGCGCTGACCATCGTCGGATACTCCATCAACAACACGATCGTCATCTTCGACCGGATCCGTGAGAACGCAAAGAAGATGCCCAACGCCCCGAAGGAGGAGATTACGAACCGCTCCATCCGGGAGAGCCTGGGCCGCACCATCTGCACCACCGTGACCACCCTGATCACGATCGTTGCCCTGTGCATTCTGGGCGTTGCCTCCATCCGGGAATTCGCTCTGCCGATCATCGTAGGTATCCTGAGCGGCGTTTACAGCGCAAACATGATCAACGGTTATGTGTGGGCATTCCTGGAGGAAAAGCGCCGCAGCCGCAAGGCGAAGGCCTGATCTCTGAAACCTTGTTCGGAGGGACTGTGCGAGCGCAGTCCCTCCGTTGCTTTTATCCCAATTCCGCTGGAGGCCATGCCGTGAGATACATCCGCCGCACCATTCCCGAAGGATTCACCATTCCGGATATTCCGGAATGGATGAGCGCCGTGCTCCGCACCCGGGGAATCACCTCCGTCGAGGAGGGGCGAAGGTTCATCCGCCCGACGCTGGCAGATCTGCATTCGCCGTTCCTGATGCCGGACATGGAGAAGGCGGTATCGATGATCCGCGAAACCATCCGGAAGGGAAACAGCATCACCGTATATGGCGACTATGATGCGGACGGCGTATGCGCCTCCTCCATCCTGACCGAGGCGCTCCGCGACTGCGGCGCCCGCGTGGATTACTACCTTCCCTCCCGCCATACGGAGGGGTATGGGCTGCACGGGGAAGCAATCCGGAAGATTGCAGGACGGGCCGCTCTGCTGATCACCGTTGACTGCGGGATCTCCAATCACCGGGAGATCGCTCTGGCCCGCGAGCTCGGGCTCCGGGTCATCCTGTCCGATCATCACGAGCTGCCGGAGGTTTTGCCGGAAGCGGATGCCATCCTCCACCCCCGGGTGGGCGACTATCCCTGCGGCCACCTGTGCGGCGCAGGTGTGGCGCTCAAGCTCGCCCATGCCCTGGGCGGGGACGCTGCCCTGGATAAGGCGCTGGATCTCGGCGCAATTGCCACTGTGGCGGATGTCGTGCCGCTCCTGGATGAGAACCGGGCAATCGTCCGGGAAGGAATCCGGCGAATGGGACAACGGCCCGGACTTGCAGCCCTGCTGAACTGCTCCGGCACCCAGGCCCCGCTTTGCGCGGAGGATCTTGCCTTCCGGATCGGACCTCGTCTGAATGCTGCCGGACGGCTGGAAGACGCAAGGCTGGCCGCGGAGCTTCTTCAGACCCACGATCCCGATGAGGCTGCCCGCCTGGCAGAGCATCTGGAAATGCTGAACGGCCGGCGCCAGGCACTGGAACGCGCCATGACGGAATCCGCTGTCACCCAGGCGCAATCCGTGCCGGACTTTGCGGAAAGGCGCAGTATCGTCGTTTCCGGCGAAGGCTGGAATCCCGGGCTGATCGGGCTGACCGCCGGCCGGCTCTGCGAAAGGTATCACCGGCCCGTTGTCGCGCTGAGCGTTCAGGGAGAACAGGCCACCGGCTCCTGCCGCTCCATCCCCGGCGTCAATATCTTTGAAATGCTGACCCGCTGCGGCGATCTGCTGGATAAATATGGCGGTCATGCCCAGGCCGCAGGGCTGACCGTACGCACGGAGCGCATCGAAGTATTCCGGCAGCGGCTGGACGATATCATCCGGCAGAGCTGCGATCCCCTGTGTTTTGAGCCGGAAAAGGAATATGACGCTGAAGTGCCGTTCGGGGAGTGGGACGAGAAAAGCGTTCGCCTGATGGACTGGCTGGAGCCGACAGGGGAGGGCAACCCGCCCCCGGTATTCCGGATTCCCCGCGCAGCCGTGCAGTCCGCCCGACGGGTCGGCCGGGATCTGAGCCATCTGCAGCTGTCGCTGCTGGACGGCGGCACCCTGTTCAAAGGCATTGCCTTCGGCATGGGGGAAAAGGCGGATCATGCGCTGTCCGAAATTGATATCCTGTACCGCCCGACGCTGAACCGTTTCCGCGGCAATGTCTCCGTCGAAGCGCAGATCTCCGCCATCGAATCCGCCGGGCGGGATTCTTCTCCCTGATCGGAATTGCCATGCAGGATTCCGCATCCCGAACCGCGAATAGTTTATATTCATTCCAAAAAAGCTGAAAGGAGGACGCACAATGGCATTCAGCGCCTATGAATCCATGCCGCTGGATCAGATGCTGAACCGGATCCAGAAATACCACCCCGGCGAGGGATACAAGCTGGTCGAAAAAGCATGGAAGTTCGCCGAAAAAGCCCATGCGGGGCAGATCCGCAAATCCGGCGAGCCCTATTTTTCCCACCCGTGCTTCGTCGCGTCCATCCTGACGGAGCTGATGATCGATCCGCCGACCATCGCCGCGGGCTTGCTGCACGACACGGTGGAGGACTGCGAAGGCATCACCCTCGATACGATCCGCACCGAATTCGGCAGCGAGGTCGCCGATCTGGTGGACGGCGTCACCAAGCTGAACCGCCTGGATTTTGCCGATCGCGAAGAGGCTCAGGCGGAATCCCTGAGAAAGATGATCCTGGCCATGAGCCGGGATATCCGCGTCGTGCTGATCAAGCTGGCGGACCGGCTTCACAACATGCGCACCCTCCGCTTCAAGCCCGAGGACCGGCAGAAGGCCATCGCCCGGGAAACGCTGGATATCTATGCTCCGCTGGCACACCGCCTGGGCGTCTATGCCCTGAAGCAGGAGCTGGAAGATCTCTCCCTGAAATATCTCGATCCGGAAGGCTATCAGCGCATTGTCCATCTGGTCGGCATGAAGCGGGCAGAGCGGGAGGAGAATATCCGCCTGGTCATCGATGAACTGTCCGAGCGCCTGGATCAGCAGCATATCCACTATGACATTGACGGGCGTTCCAAGCACTTCTATTCCATCTATCGCAAAATGGTTCTTCAGCAGAAATCCTTCGAGCAGATCTATGACCTGATTGCGATCCGCGTGATCGTGGATACGATTCCGGACTGCTATACGGTCCTCGGCATCGTGCACACGCTGTGGAACCAGGTACCCGGCCGCTTCAAGGATTATATATCCGTTCCGAAAGCCAACATGTATCAGTCGCTGCACACGACGGTAGTCGGCGGGCGAAAAATCCCCTTCCCCTTCGAGGTGCAGATCCGGACCTGGGATATGCACCGGGTGGCGGAGTATGGCATTGCCGCCCACTGGCGCTATAAGGAAGGAGCCGCCCGGGAAGACAATCTGGATCATAAGCTGTACTGGGTCCGGCAGATGCTGGACTGGCAGACCGAGACCCGCGATTCCCGGGAGTTTCTGGATACGCTGAAGACGGATCTGTTCTCCGAGGAGGTTTTCCTGTTCACGCCCAAGGGCGACGTCATTTCCATGCCCAAGGGCGCCACGCCGCTGGATTTCGCCTACCGGGTGCACTCCCAGGTCGGCAACCAGTGCGTCGGCGCGCGGATCAACGGCCGCATGGTGCCGCTGGACACCGTGCTGTCCACCGGAGACCGGGTGGAAATCATTACCTCCGCCTCTTCGAAGGGACCGGGAACGGACTGGCTGCGCATCTGCAAAACGCCGCAGGCCAAGGCCAAGATCCGCCAGTTCCTGAAGAAAGCCCTGAAGCAGGAGAACATCGACCTCGGCCGGGGCATGATCGAAAAGGAATGTACGCGCAGGGGCGTCCGGATGAGCGATATCGTCAAGCCTGAATACTATGAGCCCCTGCTGAAAAAATACGGGTTTGTTGAATTCGATGACATCTGTGGTTCCGTCGGCTACGGCGGCATGGCCGCGGTTTATGTGGTCTCCCGGCTGATCGAGGAGCAGCGCGCCCATGAGAGCAACACCCCGCCGCAGATCCAGAACGTGAAGGATCTGATCACGGACGAGCAGCGGCTGAAGCAGCGGCGCGCGCATCACGGCATCGTAATGACCGGCAACGAGGATCTGGACATTCCGGTCCGCTTTGCCAAATGCTGCAGCCCCGTGCCGGGGGACGAGATCGTCGGCTACATCACCCGCGGCCGCGGCGTCACGATCCACAAGGCCGAATGCGCCAACATCGCCGCGGGCGAGGAGGAGCGCCGGATTCCCGTTGAATGGGCTTCCGACAGCGAGGGCACCTTCTCCGCCACGATCACGATTCTCTGCTACGACCGGGTGAACATGCTCGGCGAAATCGCCACCATCATCGGCGAAAACGGCGTTTCCATCCGGGCCGCCTCCATCCAGGGCAGCGATAAAACGCGGATCTCCAACCTCCGCCTGACCATGGACGTGCACTCCCGGGAGGAAATGAACCGGGTGATCGCGGCATTGCGCAACAAGCACGACATCCTGGATGTCTACCGTACCGCCAACTGAGCAAAGGAGGTTTTCATTCATGCGCTGCGTTCTTCAGCGGGTGACCCGGTCCTCCGTCGATGTCGGCGGAAAAACGGTGGGCGCCATCGGTCCCGGACTGATGGTGCTGATCGGTGTGCGGGAGGATGATACGGACGCCGATCTGGATTACATGATCCGCAAGGTGCCGGATATCCGGATCTTTGACGACGCTGACGGGGTCATGAACCTGTCTGTGAAGGAGGCCGGGGGCAGCATCCTGGCCGTGTCCCAGTTCACCCTGTACGGGGACGCCCGGAAGGGCAGGCGGCCTTCCTACAGTCATGCCGCCGGTCCGGAGGCCGCCAACGCCATGTATGAGCGGCTGGTTGAAGCATGGCGCGCGCAGGGAATCACCGTGGAAACGGGCATATTCCGGACGGAGATGCAGGTTTCCCTGATCAACGACGGGCCCGTCACCATCCTGCTCGACAGCCGGAAAGAATTCTGAACCATGACAGGAGTTCCCGTATGCATATTCTCACGCTGACGGTGGGCCCCATCGCCACCTGCTGCTATATCGTGTCCCGGGAAGGACGGGAGGACTGCATCGTCATTGATCCCGGCGCAGAGGCCGGGAGAATCCGGAAGGCCGCCGGAGGCAAAGCCATCTCAGCCATTCTGCTGACCCATGGCCATTTCGACCACATCGCCGCCATCCGCGAACTGATGGCGCCGGACACCCGGCTGTTCATCGGTGAAGCGGATGCGCCGATGCTGCAGGATCCGAACCTGAACGCATCGCTTTCCCTGATGCGCGTTCCCGTCACCGCGCCAGCGGCGACCGACCGGCTTCACGACGGGGACCGGCTGAACCTGGCCGGCCTGGAGATTGAAGTGATCCATACCCCGGGGCATACTCCCGGAGGCGTATGCTACCGGATCGAAGACGAGCTTTTCACCGGCGATACCATGTTCGCCCACGGCTGGGGACGGACGGATCTGCCCGGAGGCGATCAGCATGCGCTCTTCGCTTCCCTCCGCCGGCTGATGCCCCTCGCCCGGGAGCTGACGATCCACCCGGGGCACGATGACTGATCAATTTGTCAGGAGACCGTTCCATGTCCGAACTTTCCGCCGCACTCGAAACCATTCAGCCGGAGCTCATGACCGTGACCCGGCTTTTTGCTTTACCCGAATCCGTATGGTCTGATCCGCCGCAATACCGCTTTACCGCAGCGGAAGGCCCGGCGGAATACACCATCACCTTTACGGACGGGACGCGCAGCCTTTCCCGATCCGTAGCCATTCCGTCCGACCCGGACGAGCGGATTCAGTCCCTTCACCGGCGCAGAGCCGCCCGGCGGCTGTGCAAGCAGACGCTGTACGATCTCTGCCGTGAAACGACCGGGATCCATCCGCCCTGGGGCAGCATGACCGGCGTCCGCCCGACCCATCTGATGCTGGAAGCGCTGGCAGAAGGGCTGACGGAGGCGGCCGCCACGGAGCGTCTCGTCCGTCAGTTTGACGTCACGCGGGAAAAAGCGGAACTGCTGGCTGAAATTGCCCGGGTACAGCGGGCCCTCCCCGCCCCCGGAGATGCTTACATGGATGTCTATATCGGCATTCCCTTCTGTCCGACCCGTTGCGCCTACTGCTCCTTTGCATCCGGTGAAATCGGAGACGGCAGCCTGGTTGCGCCATATATGCAGGCGCTTACCGCTGAAATGCGCGGCGCCTCCCGACTCCTTCAGGACAGCGGAAAGAAGCTGCGGGCGCTCTATGTGGGGGGAGGCACTCCGACCGCCCTGCCGGATGACGATTTCCGCAGGCTGCTCGATCTGGTCCGGGAATGCTTCCCGGGAGCCATGGAATACACCGTGGAAGCCGGCCGGCCGGACACGCTGAGCCGGGAAAAGCTTGTCGCCATCCGGGACGCCTGCGTCTCCCGGATTTCCATCAACCCTCAGACCATGAATGACCGGACGCTGGAGATCATCGGCCGCGCCCATACCTCCCGCCAGATTCTGGAAGCCTTTGCGCTCGCCCGGGAGGAGGGCATCCGGCACATCAACATGGACGTCATCGCCGGTCTTCCCGGGGAAACGGAGACGGACTTTGAACGGACGATGGAAAAGATCCTGCCCCTCCGTCCGGAAAGTCTGACCGTGCATACGCTGGCGCTGAAGCGTTCCTCCCGCATGAGCCTGGAAAATGCTCCCCTGCCCGACGGGGAGATGGCCGCCCGCATGGTTCGCAGGGGGCGGGACGCGGCGTACCGCCTCGGAATGGAGCCTTATTATCTTTACCGACAGAAATATATGGCCGGCAACCTGGAAAACACGGGATACGCACTTCCCGGGCATGCCTGCCTGTATAACGTGGATATGATGGAGGAAACCTCCCATGTTCTTGCGCTTGGCGCCGGAGGGATCTCGAAGCGGATCTGGCCGGAGGAGGGGCATATCACCCGCGCCCCCAACGTTGGCAATATTCTGGAATATATCCCGCGGGTGGAAGAAATGCTGCAGCGAAAGCGGGATCTTTTCGCGTAATATCCGCTCACTTTCCCAGATATTTTTTCAGTTCCGCCACATACCGCTCTCCAACATTTGAAAGAATGGATGCCGTCCGCGTCACATAGCCGATCTCCATGATGCTGTTCGGGTTTTCGTCGTCCGCCTCAAAGGGAACGGCGATATAATCACTGCCGTTCAGCTCCTCGCAGATGATTCCGGAACACAGGGTATACCCCTGAACGCCAACCATCAGGTTCAGCATGGTCGCCCGGTCACAGCACCGGATCGTCCGCGGATAATCATTTGTGGAGAGTATTTCCTCCGCCAGATAGAAGGGACTGTTTTCACCCTGTTCAAAGGAGAGGCAGGGAAAAGGAGACAGATCCTCAAAGGAAATGGACGACTTTCCCGCCAGCGGATGCCCCTGCCACAGGTACACGTATGCCCGGCAGTCAATCAGATGATGAAAACCCAGTCCGCTGTCGCTGAGCATTTTTCCCAGCACCTTCCGGTTAAAATCGCTCATATACAAAATTCCGATCTCGCTGCGTGCGGATGCCACGTCATCGATCACCTGACGGGTCCGGGTCTCCCGGATCGCAAACTCATACTTCGCAACGTCGTATGCCCGGGTCAGCTCCACAAACGCCTTGACGGCAAATGAATAATGCTGAGACGAAACGGCAAACTTCTGCTTGCGTGCCCCCTGAGGGCCCCAGGCATCCTGCAGGTCCTGGAACTGCGCCATCACCGATCGGGCATAGGGTAAAAAATCCGCTCCGTCCGCTGTCAGCGTCGCACCGCGGCCGCTCCGGTTGAAAAGCGTCACCCCCAGTTCCTTTTCCAGTTCCCGGATCGCGGTGGTCAGTGAAGGCTGGGCAATGTACAGTCTTTCCGCCGCCCGGTTAAAGGATCCCTGTTCGGCAATGGCGATTACGTCCCTGAGCTGCTGCAGCGTCATTTTCATTCTTCCCCTTTTTCCCCGATTACGCGCATTGTAACCCGTGTTCCGGTATTTCGTCAATCGCCGTTTCAGGGAAGTTATAGCTTTTGTCTATAACCAGCGATCATTTTCCCGTATTGGACGAAATGAATGAAATGATTATAATGGAATCCATCACCAATGCTGACGGATGAAATGAACATCCCGACGGATGAAAGGAGATCACCCTCATGAAGAAAATCATCGCTCTGCTGGTTGCCCTGGTTCTGACCCTGTCCCTGACCGCCGCATTTGCCGACGGTATTACGATTGCCGTTCCCAATGATGCCACCAACGAAGGCCGCGCGCTGCTGCTGCTTCAGGCCTATGGGCTGCTGAAGGTCAAAGAGGAAGCCGGCATCACCGCCACCGTTGCGGATATCGAGGAGAACCCCCTCGGCATTCAGTTTGTTGAAGTGGAAGCCGCGCTGGTTCCCAACGCCCTTGCGGATGTGGATTACGCCATCATCAACGGCAACTACGCGCTTGCCGCGCAGCTGAGCTCCGCCCTGCTGTATGAAAATGCCGAATCGCCCTACGTCAACGTGATCAGCGTGAACGCGGCCGATGCGGAGAGCGACAAGGCCAAGGCGCTGGCCGCTGCCGCCCTGAGCCAGAAGGTGGTCGACTATTTCGCCTCCTATGAAGGACAGGCCATCTCCGTGGTCGAGAATCCGACCGACGGCTTCGATCCCACCGTCAATTACGATGCGCTGGCCGGCGAAACCATCAAGGTGGTTGCGACGCTGGATCCCCATTCCTATGTGCTGGAGATCGTCAAGAGCATCCTGGCCGAGAAGAACATCACGCTGGAAGTGACCATCGTGGATGACTATGTCACGCCGAACACCGCCGTCAATGACGGAGACGCCTTCGCGAACTTCTTCGCGCATCAGCCCTACCAGGATGACTTCAATGCCCAGAACGGCACCAACCTGGTCACCATCGCCGGCGTGCATGTCGAGCCCATGGGCCTTTATGCCGGCAAGCAGGCGGATCTTACCGCGCTGGGGCTGAACAAATAACAGGCTTTCCGGTCTGACTTCAAAAGGCATCCGGGTTTTCCCCGGATGCCCTTTTCTGCCCGATGCATGGAGGATAAAACATGATCGAACTGAAAAACCTGTCCAAGCATTTTGAAACATCAGACGGTGCGGTGGACGCTCTCCGGAATATCAATCTGACCATTCAGGACGGGGATATCTACGGCATCATCGGCATGAGCGGCGCCGGGAAGAGCACGCTCGTGCGGTGCATCAACATGCTGGAACGCCCGACGGAAGGCGATGTGCTGGTCAACGGCCGGAACATGGGTGCCATGAGTGAAAAAGAGCTGCGCGAAATGCGCCGGAAGATCACAATGATCTTTCAGGGCTTCAACCTGCTGATGCAGCGAACCTGCCTGAAAAACGTCATGCTTCCGCTTCGCCTGAGCGGCGTCGACGCGAAAACCGCGGAAAAGAAAGCCCGGGAGCTGCTGGCGCTGGTCGATCTGCCGGACAAGGCCAACAGCTATCCTGCCCAGCTGTCCGGCGGACAGCAGCAGCGCGTGGCCATTGCCCGGGCCCTCGCCACGGAACCCGATCTGCTGCTGTGCGACGAAGCCACCTCCGCCCTGGATCCCAAAACGACCCATGCGATCCTGCAGCTGATTCGCAGCATCAATGAAAAGATGGGCATCACGGTGATCGTGATCACCCATCAGATGAGCGTTGTCCAGGAAGTCTGCAAGCATGTTGCCATACTGGAAAACGGCTCCGTTGTCGAGGAAGGCGAAGTGGCGGAGGTCTTCTCCAATCCCCGGGCAAATGCCACGCGAAACCTGATCTATCCGGAGAGCTCCGGCAATGATTCCGTCTTCCCGGAGGGCGGTCAGCGCATCCGGGTCATCTTCAATGGAGCGATCGCCTCCCGGGAGCCGCTGATCGCGAAAATGGCAATGGACTGCGGCATCCTTGCCAGCATTCTCGGCGCTTCCACCCGTTCGGTCAGCGACCGGGCGTACGGATATATGCTGCTGGATATTCCCGGCACGCCGGAAGACCTGGCCCGGGCCATCTCCTATCTGAGCCAGACCCCTGACATCACCGTTCAGGTCGAAGCCGAATACGCAGCAAAGGAGGCCGACGCATGAACTTTGCCAACGCCTTTACCCCGGAACGCCTTCAGGAGGCATGGAACTGCCTGCTGAATGAATTTCCGTTCGCCGTCTGGGAAACGGTCTATTCCACCCTGCTGGCCACCCTTTTTGCCATCATCATCGGCCTGCCGCTAGGAATCATCCTGGTCACGGGTGAAAAAAAAGGCATTCGTCCGCTGCCTTCTCCCGTCCTCAGCTTTCTGAACGTGCTGATCAATCTGCTGCGTTCCATCCCCTTCATTATCCTGATGGTCATGATCATCCCGCTGACGCGGGTCATCATCGGGACCTCTCTGGGAACAGTCGCCTCCATCGTCCCCCTGACCGTGGCCGCATTTCCCTTCATCGCCCGGCTGGTGGAATCCAGCCTGCGGGAAGTAAACCCGAACATCATTGAAACGGCACAGTCCATGGGCGCTTCCCCACTGCAGATCGTTGTTCATGTGATGCTGCCGGAAAGTGTTCCCAGCCTGGTCACCAACATCACGCTGGCGATCACGACCATCATGGGATATACCGCCATGTCCGGCGCAGTCGGCGGCGGCGGGCTCGGAAAGCTCGCCCTGGCATACGGCTACCAGCGTTATCGCTACGCCGTGCTGTATCTGGCCGTAATCGTTCTGGTCATCATCACCCAGATCATTCAGTCCTTCGGCACCTGGCTGGCCGCGAAACTGGACAAGCGGCTGAAAAACAAGTAAGCAAAAAGGGGCTGCGGTTTTTCCGCAGTCCCTTCTTCGTGCCGTTCCTTACAGCGCCTTGGCCAGCTTCACAATCCGGCTGGTGCCCAGGCGCGATGCGCCCAGCGCCATGAACTTTTCCGCGTCCTCCAGCGACGAGATGCCGCCGGCCGCCTTGATCTTCACGCCCTTCCCCACATGCGCGGCAAACAGCGCCACGTCATCAAACGTCGCCCCGGCGGTGGAAAAGCCGGTGGAGGTCTTGATGAAATCCGCGCCGCTTTCCGTTACCAGGCGGCACATCGTGATCTTCTCCGCTTCCGTCAGCAGGCAGGTTTCAATGATCACCTTCAGGATTCTGCTGCCGCAGGCCGCCTTCACCGCGCGGATTTCGTCCAGCACATACTGCTCTTCCCCGGCCCGGAGCATCCCGATATTGATCACCATATCGATCTCATCCGCGCCCTTTTCGATGGCGTCCCGCGTTTCAAACACCTTGCTCTCGGTGGTCATGTTGCCATTGGGGAACCCGATCACCGTGCAGATCGTCAGCCGGTCGCCGACATATTCCTTCGCCCGCTTCACATAGCACGGCGGAATGCAGACGGACGCCGTATGATACTTCATTCCGTCATCGCACAGCGAGCGGATTTCCTCCCAGGTCGCCGTCTGCTTCAGCAGGGTATGGTCACACGCGCCGAGAATCTTCTGAATATCCATTCTGTTCCCTCCGTTTCCTCCGAAAAAGGCCGCGGGTACGCCGCGGCCTTTGTTTGATGAATCAGAACCGCATCCGGTCCTCAATATACTTCCGCACTTCGCTCAGCGGCACCCGCTCCTGCTGCATGGTATCCCGGTCGCGAATGGTGACCGACTGGGTTTCCTCGGTCTCAAAGTCCACGCAGATGCTGAAGGGCGTGCCGATCTCGTCCTGCCGGCGGTACCGCTTGCCGATAGATCCGGTCTCATCATATTCCACCGGGAAGTACTTCGCCAGCTCCGCATGAATCTTTCCCGCCAGCTCGCCCAGCTTGTTCTTCTGCAGCGGCAGCACCGCCGCCTTGTACGGCGCCAGCGCCGGATGCAGATGCAGCACGGTGCGCACGTCTCCGCCTTCCAGCGCTTCCTCTTCATACGCGTTGCACAGGAAAGCCAGTACCATCCGGTCCACGCCCAGGGAGGGCTCGATGCAATAGGGAATATAGCGTTCGTTCGTCACCGGATCCAGATATTCCATGTTCTTTCCGGAATGCTCCTGATGCTGGGTCAGGTCATAATCCGTCCGGTCCGCCACGCCCCACAGCTCACCCCAGCCGAAGGGGAACAGGAATTCAAAGTCCGTCGTCGCCTTGGAGTAGAAGGCCAGCTTCTCCGGCTCATGATCCCGCAGCCGCAGGCTTTCCTCCCTGATTCCCAGGCTCAGCAGCCAGTCCCGGCAGAATCCGCGCCAGTAATTGAACCACTCCAGATCCTCGCCGGGCTTGCAGAAGAACTCCAGTTCCATCTGCTCAAACTCGCGCACGCGGAAAATGAAGTTGCCGGGGGTAATCTCGTTCCGGAAGGATTTGCCGATCTGGGCGATACCGGCCGGCAGCTTTTTCCGGGTCGTCCGCATCACGTTCTGGAAATTGACGAAGATGCCCTGCGCCGTTTCCGGCCGCAGATAGATCTCATTGGCGCTGTCCTCGTTGACGCCGGCAAAGGTCTTGAACATCAGGTTGAACTGGCGGATGCCGGTAAAATCCTTCTTGCCGCAGACCGGGCAGACGATGTCGTGCTCCGCGATGAACTTCTCCAGCTCCGCGTTGGTCCATCCGTCGCCGGTCTCCGCTCCCTGGGTGAAATCCTCGATCAGCTTATCCGCCCGGAAGCGCGCCTTACAGGCCTTGCAGTCCATCAGCGGATCGTTGAAGCCGCCCACGTGACCGCTGGCCACCCAGACCTCCCGGTTCATCAGAATCGCGCAGTCCAGCCCGGTATTATACTTGCTTTCCTGCACAAATTTCTGCCACCAGGCCTTTTTCACATTGTTCTTGAATTCCACGCCCAGGGGCCCGTAATCCCAGGTGTTCGCCAGGCCGCCATAGATTTCGGAGCCCGCGAAAATGAACCCCCGGTTCTTGCACAGGGCCACCAGCTTATCCATCGTCAGTTCCGCCATTGTCCATCCCTCCGCTTCACAAAACTAAGGAACATCTTAGAGTCCCGCCCGGTATTTGTCAAGGAAAACCGATCAGAACAGCGCGTCCACGAACTGCTTCGCGTCAAAGGGCTGCAGATCGTCAATCCCCTCGCCGACGCCGATATACCACACCGGCACCTCCAGCTCCTGCCGGATCGCCAGCGCGATGCCGCCCTTGGCCGTCCCGTCCAGCTTGGTCAGGATAATGCCGTTGATCTCCGCCACTTCCTTGAAAGCCCGGGCCTGCATCAGCCCGTTCTGACCCGTCGTGGCATCCAGCACCAGGATGCAGCGGGTATCCGCCTCGGGATATTCCCGGTCGATCACCCGGCGCATCTTGCTCAGCTCATCCATCAGGTTTTTCTTGTTGTGCAGACGGCCGGCGGTATCCACGATCAGGAGATCGGCCTGCTGCGCCTTGGCGGACTGAATCGCGTCAAACACCACCGCTGCGGGATCCGCTCCCTCGGCGTGACGAACGATCGGCACCCTTGCCCGATCCGCCCAGATGCTCAGCTGATCCGCCGCAGCTGCCCGGAAGGTATCCCCCGCGCAGAGCATGACCTTGCGGCCGATGGACTGGAAGCGCAGGGCCAGCTTCCCGATGGTCGTGGTCTTTCCCACGCCGTTCACCCCGACCAGCAGCATGACCATCGGCCATTTCAGCGGCGGGCGCGGGATATCCATCTGCTCCACCATGATCTGCTTGAGCGCTTCCCGGGCCTCGGCGGCGTCCTTCAGTTTGCCGGCCTTCACCCGCTCGCGGAGCTCGTCGATGATGACGGTGGTCGCCTTCAGGCCGCAGTCCGCCATCACGAGGATATCCTCCAGCTCCTCATAGAAATCCTCGTCGATCTTCCTGTTTTCGCGGACCATGGTGTCCACTTTTTCCGTCATATTTCCACGGGTCTTGCTCAGGCCCTCGCGCAGCCGCGCAAACAGGCCCTTCTTCTTTTCTTCACCCACTGGCCGTCCCTCCTTTTTTCCGCTGAATAGTTTACCACATTTACCCCTCGAAAAAAAGGCCAATTCCTTGCATTCAAAAGGCCCTTTTGCTATAATGTCCGGGTACGTCCGAGTGTTGATCGAGAAGGAGTTTTACGTATGAAAGAGATTACCTCCGCCGAGCTGCGGGAAAAATTCCAGGCCTTTATGGAATCCAAGGGCCATCACCGGATCCAGTCCGCTTCCGTCATTCCCGAGAACGACCCCACCGTGCTGTTCACCACCGCCGGCATGCATCCGCTGGTTCCCTATCTGATGGGAACCCCCCACCCCGCCGGAACGCGGCTGACGGATGTGCAGAAATGCATCCGCACCGGCGACATCGATGATGTCGGCGACGCCAGCCATCTGACGTTCTTTGAAATGCTGGGCAACTGGAGCCTCGGCGATTATTTCAAGGAGGAAATGATCCCCTGGAGTTGGGAGTTCCTGACCAGCCCGGAGTACCTGGGCCTTCCGAAGGACCGGCTGGCCTTCACCGTTTTCGCGGGCGACGACGACTGCCCCCGGGATATGGTGAGCTACAACCTGTGGCGCTCCTGCGGCGTCGCGGAGGATCACCTGTTCTTCCTGCCCAAGGAAAACAACTGGTGGGGTCCTGCCGGCATCACCGGCCCCTGCGGCAGCGACACCGAAATGTTCATCATCACCGACAAGGAGCCCTGCGGGCCGGACTGCTCCCCCGCCTGCTCCTGCGGCCGCTATCTGGAAATCTGGAACGACGTGTTCATGGAATACAACAAGACCGCCGAGGGCAAGTACGAACCCCTGGCGAAGAAAAACGTGGACACCGGCATGGGCCTGGAGCGGACGATCCTGGTGCTCAACGGCAAGAAGAGCGTCTATGAAATCGACGCCTTTGCCGGCATTCTGGCCAAGATCAGCGAGCTGAGCGGCAAGGAATACGGGAAGAACGACGCGGATACCAAGGCCTTCCGCATCATCGCGGACCATATGCGCACCTCCACCTTCATCCTGGGAGACGACCGGGGTGTCAGCCCCTCCAACACGGACCAGGGATACATCCTGCGCCGGCTGATCCGCCGTGCCGTCCGCTACGGCATGCAGCTGGGCATGGCCGAAGGCTTCACCGTGGAAATCGCCAGGGTGATCATCGACCAGTACAAGGACGTGTATCCGGAGCTGGAGCGGAACTCCGCCTTCGTGCTGGAGCAGCTGCAGCTGGAGGAGGCGCGCTTCGCCCGGACGCTGAAGCAGGGCGAAAAGGAATTCGACAAGGTTTATGAAAACGTGTGCCGGACCCGGGAGCTGCTGAGCAGCATTCTAGCTGCGGACGACAAGGTCGCCGTCGCCCGGGAGATGGCGCAGACGAAGAAGCTCCGCCCCATGCCGGAGAACCAGCCCATGATCGAGGCCGCCAGCAGCGGAGACGCCGCGAAGCTGGAGTCCCTGATCCGCGAGCGGCTTGCTTCCCTGTCCACGCTGGACGGTCGCAGCGCCTTCAAGCTCTACGACACCTATGGCTTCCCGATCGAAATGACCCGGGAGCTGGCCGCGGAAAAGGGCATGACCATCGATGAGGCGGACTTTGCCGAGCGCTTCAAGAAACACCAGGAGCTGAGCCATCAGGGCGCCGATCAGAAATTCAAGGGTGGCCTGGCGGATCACAGCGTAGAAACGGCCCGGCTGCATACCGCGACCCATCTGCTTCACGCTGCCCTGCGCAAGGTGCTGGGAGACGAGGTCGCCCAGAAGGGTTCCAACATCACCGCGGAGCGCCTGCGCTTTGACTTCAGCTTCGGCCGGAAGATGACGCCGGAGGAGCTGACCGAGGTGGAGCGCCTGGTCAACGAGGCCATCGATGCCGATGTGCCGGTGGTCTGCGAGGAAATGACCGTGCCGGAAGCCAAGGAAAAGGGCGCGATCGGCCTGTTCGAGAACAAGTACGGCGAGCGGGTGCGCACCTACAAGATGGGCGATTATTCCTTCGAAATCTGCGGCGGTCCCCATGCCACCCATACGGGCGAGCTCGGATCCTTCAAGATCCGGAAGGAAGAATCCTCCTCTGCCGGCGTTCGCCGCATCAAGGCCACGATTCAGCCGAAGGAGTAAGCGCCATGACATTTGATGCCAATCAGGAGAACGCCCGCCTGCGCGAGGTCCGGACCACCTCCGAGGATATCTTCGACGGCGTCGTACTGAACGTGAAGCGGGACATGGTTCGCCTGCCCAACGGCAATGAAGCCGTCCGCGAGGTGATCCGGCATATCGGCGCCGTCTGTGTCATCCCCGTCACGGATGACGGGAAGGTCATCATGGAGCGTCAGTACCGCTATCCGCTGGACCGGGTGATTCTGGAAATCCCCGCCGGGAAGCTGGACGCGCCGGACGAGAACCGGATGTCCGCCATCCAGCGGGAGCTCCGGGAAGAAACCGGCTACACCGCGGACGACTGGCAGGAGCTCGGCGATCTGCATCCCGCTCCCGCCTACAGCGATGAATACATCTCCATGTATCTCGCTCGCGGGCTGCACAAGGGAGACCGGCATCTGGACGCGGACGAGTTCCTGGATGTCCACGCCATCCCGCTGAAGGACCTGGTGCAAGACGTGATGAACGGAAAGATTTCCGATGCCAAAACCCAGATCTGCATTCTGAAGGCCGCCCGGATTATGGGCGTATGAACCCTTGACGAAAAAACGGAGCATGCTTCATTGCATGTTCCGTTTTTTTCAGGAACTTTTTCCCCGCCTGTTTCGTCAGATAGGATGGAGCCCGAAATCGCGCCACCGGCGCAGGAGAAAGGAAGTCTCAATCATGATGAAGAAATTAGTCGCTCTTTTGACCGCTCTGATGCTGCTGGCGGCGTCCTCCGCCATGGCGGAAACCAAAATCGCCGTAACCGGCAGCGGCGAAACCCCGGTCGGCGCCGATACGGCAATCATCTCCCTCGGCGTCAGCGCGCGGAACCGGGATGTGCTTACGGCCCAGCAGCAGGTGAATGCGGCCATCGCCGCCATCCGCAAGGCCCTGACCGAAAAAGGCGTCCGCGATGAGTGCATCAACACGGACTGCATGAACATTTACGCCATGTACGATTATTCCAAGGAGCAGGAGGAAATATCCGCCTACAACGCCACGTCCACCCTGGCCATCCGAACGACGGACATGGACAGCATCGGCGCGCTGATTGACACCGCCTTCGCGGCCGGCGCCAATACGCTCAACGGCATTTCCTTCTCCGCCTCCGATACGGAGGCCGCCAAGGCCGAGTCCCTGAAAAAAGCGGTGGCCGAGGCAAAGGCCAAGGCGCAAATTCTGGCGGAGGCTGCCGGGATGAAGATCACCGGCATGGAATCGATGTCCGAAATCGGCGTATACAGCTATGACAATTCCGTCAGCAACTTCGCCGCCCGGGGGCTGGACGTGGAGGAAGCGCAGGACATGGGCGCGGAAACCGTCGTGCAGGCAGCCAAGCTGATCGTCAACGCCTCCGTCAGCATCACCTTCATTGCCGAATAACCCGGCATCCATCATCCGGAAGATGATACGCCTCGAAATAGGCGTTCTCCAGCGGGATCCACCGATCCAGGAACATCTGCAGGGCCGCCGGCGTTTCCCGCGCGCTGAGCCTTTCCATCCGCGTTTCCCAGGAAGCCTCGAGGAAAAGCCGCACATCCGCATACGCCCGGATTTCCGGCAGGTTGCAGTAGCTTCCCTCCAGAATCAGGAAGCGGGTTTCCGGCAGCTGCTCCGCCGGCATCATCCGATCCTCACGGAAGTTATACCGGCGGTACCGGACCGGATCGCCCCGCCGGAAGGGCGCAACCACCTCCCGCACCAGGCGCTCCGCGTCGCAGTTTCCCCCGGGAACGGCCAGCCGTTCCCGGGTTTTCTGCGCGTGGGGGATCACAAAATCGTCCGTATGGATCACCCCGGCCCCCAGCTCCCGGGCCAGCCGCCCGGCCAGCGTCGTCTTTCCGGTTGCGCAGGGCCCGTCCAGCGTCACCAGCACCCGGCGGTTCCCCGCTCCCTGCCGGACGATACTCTCAATGATTTCCTTCATTCGGCACATTCATACCTTTTCAAAATCCGATGCCGGATGCTTGCAGATCGGGCAGATGAAGTTTTCCGGCAGTTCCTCTCCCACGTATTCATATCCGCAGATCCGGCAGCGCCAGACCGTTTTTCCGTCGGCCGTCTGCCCCACCTTCTCCGGCTTCGGCTTGATATGCTCCAGGTAATACGCGTACGTCACGGACGGCATATCGCTCAGCACGTCCATATCCGTCACCCTGCCGATAAACAGCATGTGCGTTCCCAGGTCTATCGCCTGCTCCACCTCCGCCGCGATCCACGCGTTCGTCCCTTCAAACACGATCATTCCGCTTTCCCCGGCCCAGGCCCCGGAGAAGCCCGCAAACTTGTCCACATCCCGTCCGCTCTGGAACCCGAAACGACGGAACAGGTCAAAGGTGGCGTTTTCCGCAATCACGCTGGCGGTAAACCGCCCGCTGGACGCAATCATCCCGCAGGTATGGTTGTTCTTGTTGACCGCGACGGAAATCCGGTACGGATCCCCGGTCAGCTGCATCACCGTATTCGTAATGCACCCATTGTGCTTTCCGTTCTCTGCCGCCGTCACCACAAACAGGCCGTAGGAAATGGCATACATCGCCTTCGGATTCATCCGATCCCCTCCTTCTGATGCAAAAACCGCTGTTGTTCTGTCCGACTGATGACATTGTACCATTCCCCGCGTTCCGGAGCAACCATCCGGTTATTCCGCTTCCCACGCCCGGAGGCTCTCCCGGATCCAGGCATATACATCCATACCATACACCTCTTCCAGATTCCGCCGGGTCAGCACCGCTTCCACGGGGCCGGAAGCAACGGCCTGCCCGCGGTTCATCAGCAGGGCATGCGACCCATAGCGTCTGGCCATGGTCAGATCATGCATCACGGTGATCACAGTACGCCCCGGATGGGCCAGCCATGCCTGCACCATGTCAAAAAACTGCTTCTGAAACGGAAAATCCAGGTGATTCGCCGGCTCATCCAGCACCAGCACCTGCGGATCCTGCGCCAGCACCTGAGCAAGAAAAACCCGCTGCACTTCCCCACCCGAAAGCGTCAGCAGATTTCGTTTCCGCATTCCCAGAAGCCCCGTGGCTTCCAGCGCGTTTCGGATCTTCTCCTCTCCTTCCCGATCCCGGGGACGAAAATATCCTTCCCGCCATGCGTAGCGTCCCATTGATACCACTTCATCGACAGTAAACCCATATACTTGCCCGTTATTTTGGGATAATACACCCACTTTTCTGGCAAAGTTCTCGCCTGAGTGGTCCGATATTTCCACATCGTTTAAATACGCTTTTCCGGTAAAGGGAATTCCGCGGCACATCGCCTTCACCAGTGTGGACTTGCCTGCGCCATTCGGGCCGACAATCATCCACCACTGCCCTGCCTCCGGGCAGAAGCTTACATCCCTTACTGCTGCCGTATCGCCATAGTACACGGACAGATGTTCCACGCGCAGCATCAGAGTCTCCCCCCTCTCCGGGTCCGCACAAAGATCACGATAAAGACCACCGCACCGATCAGCGAAGTAATCACGCCTACCGGCAGCTCCAGCGGGCTGAGCACCGTCCGGGCGGCCAGGTCTGCGAGCATCAGAAAAACAGCGCCCGCAAAAAATGACCGGGGCAGCAGTACCCGGTGATTGGGCCCTGAAATCAGACGAACCATGTGGGGAATGATCAGCCCCACATAGGCGATGCTTCCCCCGACGGATACGCAGACCCCGATCAGCGCCGAAGCGGAAATCATCACCAGGAGCTTTGTCCTTCTCACGGGGACACCCACATGCATCGCATTCTCCTCCCCGATGGCAAAGGCGTTCAGCTCCCGCCCACGGGTCAGCAGCGCTCCTCCGAAGATCAGCAGCGCGGCGGCCAGCAGGATCACCTGCTCATAGCTTTTGCCGCTCAGGGAACCCATCGTCCAGTAGGTGATCGTATGCAGCTTGTCCCCGGCGAACGTGATCAGCAGGCTCAGCAGGCTGGAAACAAACATCGTAAAGATCACGCCGATCAGGATGATGTTGTGGGTCGCGAGAGAACGGTCCATGCCCCATGCCAGAAACAGGATCAGCATCAGGGAACCAAAGGAAAAGAGCATGGCCATGGCAGCCGGACCCGCCAGCGCGGCGCCCGGCACCGAAATGCCCAGCACGATGGACAGCGCCGCCCCGAGCGCCGCCCCGGAGGAGACGCCCAGGGTGGATCCGTCCGCCAGCGGGTTCCGGAGAAGCCCCTGCATCGCAGCGCCGCACACGGAAAGCGCCGCGCCCATGAGACCTGCACACAGAACCCGGGGAAGGCGCGTCCACAGCACGATGGACGCGTATGTCACCCGGGATACCGGCAGGCCAAAAACAGCATTCCACACATCCTTCAGCGGAATGCCTACGCTGCCCGTGCTGACACACAGCGCCGCAACCGTCACCGTCAAGAGAAGCCAGAAGGCGCCTTCCGAAAGGCGGAAGGCACCCCCTGCATTTTTTTTACCGTCCACCTGCACGATCCCTCTGCGTGTCAGGCCGCCGGTGCTTCCGCCTCAGCGCCGGAGATGAAATCATACAGCGCCACCGCGGCATCCATCAGGCGGGGACCCGGCCGGGTGATCGCGTTGCTGTCCGCGTTGAAAACCTGTCCGTTCTGAACGGCCTTCAGGCTGTCCCATCCGTTCCGTCCCATGATTTCTTCCACGGGCGTGGGGCCTTCTCCCCAGTACATGGACGTGGTCACGATGTAGTCCGGATCGCGTTCCTTCACATCTTCCTCCGTCACGGCGCCCCAGCCTTCCACATCGGCAAAGGCATTGGTCAGGCCGCAGATCTCCGCCAGCTCATCCATAAAGGTGCCGCTGCCGGCCGCCCACAGGCCCCATTCCAGGGGAGAAACCTCAAAGTAAACGGTTTTTCCGGTATTCTGCGCCTTTTCCTTCACGGAAGCAAACGTTTCCTTCATCTCTCCGATGATCGTATCCGCTTCAGCATTTTTTCCGGTAATCTGACCGATCAGGGAAATGGCGGTGTACACGCCCTCCAGATTCTGTGCATCCGACACAATGACCTTTACGCCGGCCTTTTCCAGCGCTTCCACCTGATCCTTCGTCTGCGCCATGGTCGCCATGATCACCACGTCCGGTTCCAGGGCAAGAATTTCTTCCAGATTCGTTTCCGCACCAGACTTCACCACCGGCTTTTCCAGCACTTCCTCCGGATAATCACAGTACTCGCCACGGCCCACCAGCAGATCGCCCGCGCCAAGCGCATAGATGATTTCCACATCCGAAGCCGTCAGCGCAACGATCTTTTCCGCCGGCTTTTCCAGCACGATTTCCCGGCCGGTCATGTCCGTCAGAGTCAGGCCTTCGCCCAGGGCGGGCAGGCAGGCGCACAGCAGCGCAGCACACAGAAATAGGGATACCATTTTACGGGTCATCAGAACCCCTCCTCAAGAAAAAGATCAAATGAAACAGCGGGAGACGCGCCGATGGCGCGTCTCCCCGAGGAACACTAAAACGAACCGGTCACATCCCGGCCGAGATAGCATTTCCCACCCCCAGGGGAAAGATAATCACGGCGCAAACAGGTCTCCCGACTTGGCCTCATCCTACCTGGAGCTCCTTCTCACGGCCGAAGACCGCAATGGCTGAGATGCATGGATCCCGTGCTCCGTCGTCCGCTTCACGGTTTCTGGGAAAGTCCGGGAATTTCACCCGGTTCCCATGACAGGAGAGCGATTCCGCCCGCCTGCCGCGCGTTTCCGCGCAGATGCGCCGGCTATTCATTTGTCCTGACAATTATACCGGAACGCGTTTCCAGCGTCAACGATTCCCCGGAATGCAAAAACGGGGCCGTGCCAGCTGCACAGCCCCCGGACCGTTGATCCGTCATGCCTTACTTTTCCGCTTTTCCGAGCCATTTCCAGCAGAGCGCCGCCAGCGCGCCACCCGCCAGAGGTCCCACGATGAAGACCCACACATTGGCCAGCGCGTCTCCCCCGACAAACAGGGCCGGTCCGATGGAACGGGCGGGATTGACGGAGGTGCCGGTAAAGTGGATGCCCAGGATATGAACCAGCGTCAGCGTCAGCCCGATGACCAGGCCCGCCATCCGGCTGTACTCCTCCTTGGAGGTCACCGCCAGGATCACCAGCACGAACACGAAGGTCAGAATGCATTCGATGATCAGGGAAGCAAGCACATTGCCCTCAAACAGGCCATTGACGCCCAGCCCGCTGGCATTGCCGCCCAGCACCGCGGAAAGGCAGCCTGCGCCGGCAATCGCGCCGAGCACCTGCGCCACCACGTATCCGCAGAACTCCGTTACCGTCATCTTTCCGCTCAGCAGCACGCCGAGGGAAACAGCCGGATTGATATGGCATCCGGAAACCTGGCCGATGGAATACGCCATCGCCACAATCACCAGGCCAAAGGCCAGCGCGGTCAGCAGATACGCCGCGTCCGCAGAGTCCGTTTTGCAGCCCAGCACCGCCGCCGCGCCGCAGGCAAAAAACACCAGTACGAAGGTACCAAGGAATTCCGCCACCATTTTCTTTGTCAGTTTCATCCTTACTTCACTCCTTTCAGCCGCATATTGTACTTCATTCTCTCCTGTTTTTGCAAGCCTTTGCGCATCTGTCCGAACAGCTTTTGCAAAAAAAGATCCGGCAATCCGGATCCGCGTTACTTTTTGATGATTTTTTTCCAGGCTTTCCTGACACGGCCCTGCAGGGTCCCGGCCTTCCGGTGCGCCACCGCCGCGGCCAGCGCGCCGCTGCGGTATACATTGTTTTCCGGGCAGAGGCGGACCGCCTCGCGGAAGGACTGATGCGCGGATTCATACTGATCCATCGCCATCAGCACCCTGCCCTGGACATAATACCAGTCCCCGGTTCTCTGATCGCACTTTGTCAGATGGTGAAGCGCCATTTCCGGATTGCCCCGGGCCAGCGCTCTCTCAGCCAGCAGGATATAGGTGGCCGGATTGATTTCCTCCATCCCGGACGGATGTTTTTTCTGACCGGGAGCGGCCAGCCGAAGCGCTTCCTCATAGGCCAGATTCAGCGCTACCATGCGCGCCTGCGCTTCCTTTTTCATGGCCGGATCCTGGATCATATCCGGATGATACCGCTTCACAAGCATCCTGTAGGCAGACCGGATCTCATCCTGATCCGCCCACCCCTGCAGCCCCAGGACCTCAAACGGATTGTCCATCGGTATTGCCTCCCGGGTCAAAGAACAGGTTCCCGGCTGATCTCGGCGCCGAGGGAACGAAGCTTGTCTTCAATATGCTCATATCCCCGGTCGATATAACCGGGTTCATATATTTCCGAAACACCGTGGGCCATCAGGCTGGCAATGATGAGCGCCGCACCGGCCCGAAGATCCGTCGCCGTCATGGGTGCGCCGTAAAGCTCAGACACCCCTTCGATAATCGCCGTGCGCCCCATCACCCGCACATGCGCGCCCATTCTCCGGATCTCGTCAAGATGGCGGAACCGCTGTTCAAAGATCGTTTCCGTCACGATGCTGGTGCCCTTTGCCGTCGTCAGCAGCGCGCTCATGGGCTGCTGCAGATCCGTCGGGAAACCGGGATACACCTGCGTCTTGACATTGATCGCGCGCCGGGGACCGACCACATGCACCCGGATCGCATCATCATAGTCCGTCACCTTGACGCCCATCTCCAGAAGCTTTGCGCTCAGGGCATCCATATGCGTCGGGATGCAGCCGTTGATGATCACATCTCCCCCGGTGGCCGCCGCAGCGATCATCAGCGTACCGGTTTCAATCTGGTCCGGAATGACCGCGTAGGTGCTTCCGTGCAGATACTGCACGCCGCGGATCCGGATGATATCGGTGCCGGCGCCCTTGATCCGCGCGCCCATGCTGTTGAGAAAGTTCGCCAGGTCAACGATATGCGGTTCCTTCGCCGCGTTGTAGATGACCGTGTTTCCTTTCGCCTTGGCCGCCGCAAGCATGACATTCACGGTCGCCCCGACGGTCACCATATCGAAAAAAACATCTCCCCCGGTCAGGTGATCACACTCGGCGCTCAGCACGCCGCCGATCTCCCCCGCTTCAGCGCCGATGGCCTGAAAGCCCTTGAGGTGCTGATCCACCGGGCGGGTTCCGATCTCGCAGCCGCCAGGCGTCGGCACCTTGGCCTTGCCGCAGCGCCCCAGCAGAGCGCCAAGCAGATAATAGCTTGCGCGCAGGCGCTGGGCATTGTGATAGGAGACCCGGGTTCCCTCCGCCGGACGCGGATCCACACGCATCAGCTTTCCGGGCTCGTATTCCACCTTGGCCCCCAGCTCCCTGAGAATATCCGCGAGGGCATGCACATCCTCAATATCGGGCAGATTCTCAATCGTACAGGGCTCATCGCTGAGCAGGGTCGCCGGGATCACCGCCACAGCCGTATTTTTCCCTCCGCTGACCCGCACCTGGCCCTCCAGCGCATGACCGCCGGTGACCAGCATCCGCTCCTTCGCCAAGGAAGCTCACCCCCGTCCCGCAAAATCAGATTTCAATAATTATACCAGTTTCCGCAGAAACTGACAAGCGGCCGCCAGCCCGTACCCCGCGGCAGAGCCGCATGACATTCATGTTTTTTTGATGTTGCCGGGGTGTCTCTGCGCACTGAAACATGATATAATATTTCATCTTTGCTTTGGCAGCATGGCAGGGATGCGGGGGAAGACGAAGCATACTCCCCCTGCGGATCGCGGAAAGCGAAATTGACCGGGAGAACGGAAGAAATGCGACTGAAAAAACTGGAACTGTACGGATTCAAGTCCTTTGCCCAGCGGACGGAAATCGTCTTCAACGAAGGCATCACCGGCATCGTGGGGCCCAACGGTTCCGGAAAGAGCAACATCGGTGACGCAGTGCGTTGGGTGCTGGGAGAGCAGAGCGCCAAGACGCTCCGTGGATCCAGTATGCAGGATGTGATCTTCGGCGGGACCCAGAAGCGCAAGCCGATGAGTTACTGCGAGGTTTCACTGGTATTTGACAACGAGGACCGGGCGCTTCCGCTCGACTACGCGGAGGTCATGGTCACGCGGCGGGTTTACCGCAGCGGCGAGAGCGAATACTACCTGAACCGCTCCGCCTGCCGCCTGAAGGATGTGGTGGATCTCTTCCGGGATACCGGCATCGGCAAGGAGGGTTATTCCATTATCGGCCAGGGCCGGATCGATGAGATTCTGTCCCGCAAGGGCGAAGACCGCCGCCTCGTATTTGAGGAAGCCGCCGGAATCGTCAAGTTCAAGGCCCGAAAGGAAGAAGCGGACAAGAAGCTTGCCCGCACGCTCGAAAACATGGGGCGGGTCGATGATATTCTGGACGAGCTGAAACGGCAGCTGGCTCCGCTGGAGATTCAGGCCAAAAACGCCCGGGAATACCTCGAAAAAGCCGCGGAGCTGAAGGTGCTGGATCTGAATCTCTTTCTGATCCGTTCCGACAAAATGACCGCCAAACTGGCCGAAGCGGATCAGAACCTGCTGCAGATCCGCGGCGCGCTGGCGCAGACGGAGACCGCGCTGCAGGAGATGACGGAGCAGCGGGATGCCCGACAGGCCGAAATCGCCGAGCTCGACGGAAAAATCACGCAGGCCCATTCCGCCATGATGGCCGGAATGGAGGCGGTGCACACCGCCCAGGATGCCGTTCGCACAGTGGATGCCCGAAAACAGAGCCGGGAGGAAAATCGCAGACGCATCCGGGAGGAAATCCTTTCCGCACAGGAGCGACTCGCGGAGCTGGAAAAGCTGGAAGCCGAAAGCGCCGGTGACGCCGGCTCGGAAACGCTGCTCCGAAAGGAAGCACAGCTGACCGATGCCCGGGCGGCCGAAGCTTCGGCCCGGCAGAAAGCCCTGGAAAAGGAACAGATTCTCGAGGCGCACAAGTCGGCCATGATGGACGCCGCCAACCGGCGGGCTGCGGCACTGAGTGATCAGACCCGGCTGAAAACCATGCTTTCCGCCATGGAGGAACGCCTGAAGGAAATCACGGCAACCTGCGAAGAGATGAAAGCATCCGGCACTTTCCTGGAAGAAGCCGTGGCGGATGCGAACCGCCGCCTGCAGGAAGAAACGGATCTGCAGAACCGTCTGTCCGAATCCCTGACTGAGACCCGGCAGGCGCTGGAGGAAGCGGACGCTGCCGTCATCCGCGCCCGGCAGGAATATGACCGGAAGCTGGCAGAAACGCGGGATATTGAATCGCGCAGAAAAGTGCTGGAAGAGATGTCCCGGGACATGGAAGGATATCAGCATTCGGTGCGAACCGTCGTCCGTTATGCCCGCGAAAGAAAGATGAGCCGGGTTTACGGACCGCTGAACCAGCTGATATCCGTACCGAAGGAATACGAAACAGCCATCGACATGGCGCTGGGAAGCGCCCAGCAGAACGTGGTCACCGAGGATGAGGAAACCGCCAAGGAGCTGATCGAGTATCTGCGGAAAAACCGCCTTGGCCGGGCCACCTTTCTGCCCGTTTCCGCCATCCGTTCCCGGACCCTGAATCCGAGGGAGCGGGAAGCGCTTCATCTGCCCGGGTGCCTGGGTGTTGCATCGGATCTGATCCAGTGCGATGACAAATACCGTGGAATCGTAGAGAACATGCTCGGCCGCACCGTGGTGGCGGATAACCTGGCCAACGGCATTCAGATCATGCGGAATGGCGGGCACGAGTTCCGCCTCGTCACCCTGCAGGGAGACGTGATGCACTCCGGCGGATCCATGACCGGCGGATCCGTTTCCTCCCGAACCGCCAATCTGTTCTCCAGGGAGCGGGAGCTGAAGGAGATGACCGAAGCGCTGTCCGCCGGACAGGATGCCCTGGAAAAGCTTCTCCGGGAGATGAAGGACGGTCAGGCATGCAAGGACCAGCTGAAAGCGCGTTCGGCGGATGCGCTGGAAGAGCTGCATCAGCAGGAGATCGCCGTCGCACGGGAAACGGAGCGGACCCAGAACGCGGAGGAAGAGCTGCGCAGGCATTCCCTGCAGCTGAGCGAAACGGAAGCCGCACGGGAGCAGCTGATGGAATCACAGATGCAGATCCAGGAGCAGCTGTCCATGGCGGACAGCCACACCGAAAAGACGGAAGCCAGCCGCGAGGAAATGGAGCAGAAAACGGAGCTGCTGCAGCAGGAAGCGCAGGCTGCCCGTACCAGCGCTGAGGAAAAGGCGGAAGCCGTCGTGCAGCTCACACTGGAAGTCAATGATCTCCGGCATGAGCTGGAGACGATGCGGCGGGACAGGGAACGTCTTGGCCAGGAAAGAGAGCGGGTTCTCCAGGATCAGGAAAGGCGCCGGCGTGAAATCGCAGATATGAACGTGCTGGAAAGCGCGGACGATGAAGAGCTGGCGCAGCTGACGCAGGCAAGAGAGGCTGCGGAGGCTGAGCAGAGCACACGGGAAGCCCGGACGCGCTCGCTGGAAGAGACCCGGGCTGATCGCCAGCAGGCGCTGCGGGATATCCTCTCCGCCATGGAAGACCTGCACCAGACTTACTCCAGGGATTCGGACCGGGCACACCGGATGGAACTGAGCCGTTCCCGCACCGAAGGCGACCTGAAGGCCCTGCAGGACCGGATCTGGAACACCTACGAAGTCACATATGCCGGTGCGGAGGAATTCCGCGCCACGGAAGGGTTCAACGTCACAGAAGCGGATCGGCAGGCGGCGCAGCTCTCGACGGAAATCCGTGCGCTCGGTCCGGTCAATGTGCACGCGGTCGAGGAATATGCGGAAACAAAAGCCAGGGCGGATGAGCTGGAAACGCAGCGGGAGGACCTGGTTCGGGCCGAAAAGGATCTGCGTGATCTGATTTCCCGGCTGCTTTCCCAGATGAAGGAAACCTTCGTGGAACGGTTCACCCTGCTGCAGGGCTATTTCTCCGAGACTTTCGTGCAGCTGTTCGGTGGCGGACATGCGGAACTGTCACTGATGGATCCTGAGGATCCGCTGAACTGCGGCATCGAAATCAACGTTCAGCCGCCGGGAAAGAAGCTGCAGCTGCTGAGCCTTTTGTCCGGCGGAGAACGGACGCTGACCGCCATCGCCATCCTGTTTGCCACGCTGAAGCTGAAGCCTACTCCGTTCTGCATCCTCGATGAGATTGAAGCGGCGCTGGATGATGCCAACATCGGCTATTTTGCGGACTATTTGGTGCAGTATTCCAAATCCACCCAGTTCGTGGTCGTCACCCATCGCAAGGGCACCATGGAAAGGGCAGACAGCCTGTATGGCGTCGCGATGGAGGAGCAGGGAGTCAGCAAGATGGTTTCCGTCTCCCTGCAGGACTACCGGGAATAAAACAGAGGAGTTGATGCAAATGCCCAATTTTGCACTTTCCGATTCCATATTTCAGGAGGCGGCCCGCCGCTTTCCCACCCCCTTTCATCTGTATGATGAAAACGGCATCCGGGAAAACGCCCGAAAGCTGAACGCCGCCTTCAGCTGGTGTCCCTCGTTCCGGGAGCACTTTGCCGTCAAGGCGCTGCCCAATCCTGCCATCCTGCGCATCCTGAAGGAAGAAGGCTGCGGGCTGGACTGCTCCTCCGCCACGGAGCTGACGCTGGCCAGGGTCTGCGGCTTCCGCGGGGAGGAAATCATCCTTTCCGCCAACGCGATGCCGCCGGAGGAATTTACCCAGGCCCGCGCCCTCGGCGCGATCATCAATCTCGACGATATCACGGATATCGATGCCCTCCGGACCCATGGCGGCATTCCCGAAGAGGTCTGCCTGCGCTACAATCCCGGCGGCCGTTTTTCCATCGGCAACACGATCATGGGCAAGCCCGGCGAAGCGAAATACGGCATGACGGACGCGCAGCTGCGCGCCGCCCTGAAAACGCTTTCCGCCGAAGGCGTCACCGCCTTCGGACTGCATGCCTTCCTGTCCTCCAACACCACGGATGAATCCTACTATCCGACCCTGGCGGAAACGCTGCTCCGCCTGGGAAAAACGCTGGAGGAAGAAACCGGTCTCCGGTTTTCCTTTGCGGATCTTTCCGGCGGCATCGGCATTCCGTACCGGCCGGAGGAGGCCGCGCCGGATGTTATGAAGATCGGCGAAAGCGTGCGCAGGGTATATGAAAAGATCTTTCCTCAGGGCGGCGTCGGCATCCGGACGGAGCTCGGCCGCTGGATGACCGGACCCCACGGATGGCTGGTCACCCGCGCGATCCACGAAAAAAAGATCTACCGGGATTATATCGGCGTTGACGCCTCAGCGGTCAACCTGATCCGTCCCGCCATGTACGGCGCCTATCATCATATTACGGTATGCGGAAAAAGAGACCTCCCGGCGGACCACATCTACGATGTGACGGGATGTCTCTGCGAAAACAATGATAAATTTGCCTGGGAGCGGCCGCTGCCGGAAATCCGGATCGGCGATCTGCTCCTGATCCATGATACCGGCGCGCACGGCTCCGCGATGGGATACAATTACAACGGCCGGCTGCGCGGCGCGGAAGTGCTCTACACCCGGGACGGCGAATACCGGCTGATCCGCCGGGCGGAAACGGACCGGGACTACTTCGCCACGCTGGATTCGGATCCGGCTGCCGCGGAACTCGGCCTGGCCTGAATTTACAGGACGATATCCCCGGGGCGATAGCCCGCGGGAAGCGGTTCCTCTTCCACAAAACTGAAATCCGGGTCTTCCAGCACGCTGAGGAAGGCCGCATAGGGGATGCGTTCGAACTCACAGCCATAGCTGCTGCGGCCGAACCATCCCCCTTCCTTTGCCGCCAGGTTCAGATCCCGGGCAATCTTTGTATGGTTCGAGCAGTCATGCACGGCGATGGGCCATCCTTCCTCGGCGGCCTCCCGCATCAGCCGGATGGAAAGATCCCGGCTGTGGATGGGGCTGAGATAGCCCATCCGGCAGAAGTACATCGGCTCCCCGAAGTAGTTGCCCAGGTTGTTCTCATTCAGATGGAGTTCCGCGCAGTTCATAAAGTCAATTCCGGTTGCCAGGATCTCCTGCTTCTTCTGCCGGAACGCCTTTTCAAAAGCGCGGGTCATCGGCGTTTCAATGCCGACCTGCGGAATATAATGCTTCGCGGTCCGCATGGCTTCAATGACCCGGTCCGCACACCCGCTGGCGCCAAGATTGAACCGCAGCTCATCCAGTCCGGCCTCCCCGAGCGCCCTCAGGTTCTCCTCATTCGCCTTCAGGCCGTTGGTATACATATGCTGGTGGATGCCGGCGTCATGGAAGCGGCGGATCACGCCGTAATACTTTTCGATTTCCATGAAGGGCTCCAGGTAGACATAGGAAATACCCGTGGGTTTCCCCTGCAGCGAAAAGAGCAGCGGAAGATCCTCCTCCCGGTATTTCCCGCCCCCGATTTCCCACAGGCCTTCCCCGATGGGCGGAATGGCGTCCAATATGCCATAGTCATAGCAGAACGGGCAGGCCGCGTTACATTTGTTTGTCTTCCGCACGGCGGAAAGCCCGGTGCCCAGCAGGCAGCTCCGGCATCCCTGCGGAAACTTTTCCGCATGCCCGACATACAGCGTGCATGCCGGGATCTCCCTGCTCCAGGGAATCCCTTCCGGATGCCCGGGTACAACGGCCTTCAACCCCGGAACCGCCGTGAGCATCGCCTCCCGCCGCTGATCCACGGCCGTTTCGATCTGGGCAAACACAGCCAGGGCAATTTCCTCCTGCCGGCATCCGAGGCTTTCCTCTTCGGGCAGCTCCGCGAAGAAGCGGAACCAGTTCAGGGCGTCTTTCCGGGAGATTTTCATGCTGCGATCCTCCATGAATGATATGTTTTATCTTATCATCTTCCATTCCAAAAGAACAGCTGAATCGAATCATTGTCTTCAATGATTAAAATTTTATTCCAAAATTGTTACAAAAAAATTTGACTGATTTATGCACCTCATGCTAAAATAGAAAACAGCTCCTGCCAGCTGATGGCAGTACGAATTCCGCAGGAGGATTCTCATGAAACGGATCATTGCTCTGCTCAGTGTGATTCTGACGCTCTGCCTGGTTGCCGGATCCCTGGCCGATACGAGTCTGACCTTCAACCAGACATGCCAGAGCAAAACCACTTCACCCACCATGATCTATGCGGAGGTGGACGGCGAGCTGGTGGAAACCTCCAGCCTCCCGGCGGGAAGCTATGTCATTCCGTCCGGCTCGGGTCCGAACGGGCTGACGCGGATCACCTACAGCGCGGACAACAGAACCCCTCTGTACGGTTATATCGACCACTCCGTCATCACCTCCGCCACCGGCACCTATACCCTGTCCACCGGCGAGGTGGTTTCCCTTCCGGAGGCACTGCTGAACAGCAAGGCCGCGCTGAATCTGTATCTGGAAATGGAATACGGTGAAACGAATTCATCCGGCACATACACGGATGAAAACGGCAATGTCGGCGAGATCGGAAACGAAAGCGCCGCAACGGACGGAGGCGGCACAAACGACGCCGCCTGGGCCAGAGGTCTTGGAAAGGCCGCTGCCGCCAACGGCGCGTTCACCGCGACCGTATACACGGATGAGCAGGGAAATCAAACCTCCGTCAGCGTGGTTTACATGGGGCTCGCCCGCTCCTGCATCCGGCTGAACGATGCGGAAGTGATGGTGGACACCTATCGCCTGTCCTGGGAAACGGAAGCCCCGGCGAGCAAGATGCTGGCCATGGTCACCTCCAAAACGCCCGCCCGTCTGCGCGCCAAGAAAAGCAGCTCCGCCCTGGTGATGGACAGAATTCCTTACGGCACCGTGCTCCGGGTCGTCAACACGGGGAAGAACTGGACGTTTGTGGACTGCAACGCCGGCCCCCGCGGATATATCCAGACCAGCTCCCTGACATTCTTTGCCAACGAACCCAGGACCTACCGAACCGGATGGGTGGCCACCAAGAGCGGGCATATTACCGGTGATTCCACCGTCCATGTGCGCAACACCACCAGCAGCAGCTCTCCCCAGCAGGAAGAATACCGCGTGGGAACGGAGCTGACCATTCTGGGGGAGGAAGGCAATTTCTGCGAGATCGAAGTCAACGGACATCACTGCTATATGCGCAAGGAATTTGTGTTATACAATGAAGAGGATCCCGTCACGAAGGCGGAGGCCGAAATCCCGGAATCCTGAAGCATCCTGAACGCAGCAGGAGGAACCGCGAATTACGGTTCCTCCTGTTTCTTTTCTTTCTTTTCTGCGGCTGCCCGCTCTTCCTCATTCCGCCTGCGAATCCACGCCACCCCGCTGATTCCCAGCCCGATCAGAAAGACGATATTCCCGGCGATCGCCAGCCCGGACGACATGCCGCCCTCCAGATTCAGCCCGACGATTGAAAGAATCAGCCCGACGATCCACAGGATTCCGCCGGTCACAGTCAGCTTTTTCTCCACGGTTCTCCCTCCCCTGGGTCAGTATCATGCGACGTCTATTGTAGTCAATCCCGGCATGCCCGTCAATTGTCCGGCGCGGTTTTCCTGTCAGACGCCTTTGGGGGACAATCATGCGCAGAAATATGCAGGTTCCTATTGACTTTCCCTCTCCAGCGGTTACAATGGGCGGGTAATTGTCTCAGCGGACTTCCCGATTCGGAAAGGAAATCAACCATGTTCAGGCGTTTTATCGGTACCCGTGCCTTCTACCGCAGCGTACTCACACTGCTCATTCCGATCATCGTGCAGCAGTTCATTTCTTCCTTTGTTTCCCTGCTGGACAACGTCATGGTCGGCAGCCTGGGAACGGAGGCCATTTCCGCCGCCTCCATCGCCAATCAGATCATGATGGTCTTCAACCTGGCCATCTTCGGCGGTCTCAGCGGCATCAGCATCTTCGGCGCGCAGTTTTACGGCAAGGGTGATATGGACGGCATGCGCCATACCTTCCGGATCAAGCTGTTTTTCGGCGTGATCACCTGCATCGTCGGCATTCTGATCTATCTGTTCTTCGGGGAGGCCTTCATCGATTCCTTTCTCCGGGGGGAGAGCAACGGCGGCGATCTCGCGCTGACGCTGGAAAGCGGCCTGAGCTATCTCCGGATCATGCTGATCGGGCTTCCGCCCTTCGCCTTCGTGCAGATCTATGCCGGTACGCTCCGGGAATCCGGAGAAACCGCCGCCCCCATGTACGCCGGCATTGTCGCCATCCTGACCAATCTTTTCCTGAACTGGGTGCTGATCTTCGGCAATCTCGGCGCCCCCGCGCTCGGCGTCAGCGGCGCCGCCATCGCCACGGTGATCTCCCGGTATGTGGAGCTGCTGATCGTCGCGATCTATTCCCACCGTCACGAAAACAAATACGTCTTCTTCAAAGGCGCCTACAGCAGTCTGTACGTCCCCGGGAAGCTGACCGTGCGGATCCTGCGCACCGGCTTTCCGCTGCTGATCAATGAAATACTCTGGTCGCTGGGGATGACCTTCATCAATCAGTTCTACTCCACCCGCGGGCTCAACGCGGTCGCCGCGCTGAACATCACCGGCACGGCCTGGAATCTTTTCTGCGTGATCATGTTTGCCATGGGCAGCGCCGTATCCATCATGGTCGGACAGCGGCTCGGCGCCGGAAAGATGGAGGAAGCCCGGGATGTGGACCGGAAGCTGATCTTCCTGACCGAGGTGATTCATATCATCATCGGTCTGATCATGATTCTTGCTTCACCGCTGGTTCCCCGGCTGTACAACGTCGGGGACGAG
>OCVV011360704.1_pt1 | contig 37683 bp, 31 predicted proteins | sample 1539721 | NCBI WGS metagenome assembly OCVV01 (sample SAMN02144230, study PRJEB22623) | gut metagenome | biome: sheep rumen | host: Ovis aries | place: New Zealand | reverse complement strand
TAGCAGTACTTTTGCACCGTGTTTTTCATGGTATTAGATTTAAGGTTAAGTAAAGATTGTGGTTGTCGAGATGACAACCCTTCTTTTTTTATGTCCGAATGGTAGCCTGTTCGGATTTTTTTTATCCATAAGTTAGTAGGGAAGTCAGAAGAGATGTTTGAGGAGGGGTAGGAGGGGGTTAGAGTTCATCGTCTTCTTCCTCTTCTTCAAAGAAAGCCATAATTTCGCGGCGATCTTTTTTGGTTGGTCTGCCGGCGTTCTTTTCCCGGTAATTGGTTTCCCGCTTTGCGGCCGATGAAGAGAGTCGAATAATCTCGAGCCGTTCCAGTTCAGCGGGGTCGGTGATGTCGCGAATATATTCCGGCACCAATTTAGCACCTAAACGGTGCTCTACTACTTGAAGAATTTCAAATGAATAGGTGATAGGTCCTTTGCGGACATTGATTTTGTCGCCAACGGAGACAGTGGCAGATGGTTTGAGCGTTCGTCCTCCGGCCATAATGCGCCCCATTTTACAAGCATCAGCAGCCAGAGAGCGTGTCTTGTAGATACGCATTGACCATAGAAATTTGTCAATTCGTGCTCCCATCTTACTTGCCGTTATAGAGAGACATTGTTTTTTCGATGCCCTGAAGACAGAATGAGCGGATAATCTCATTCGTTATTTCAAAGCGCTCCTGCAATTTATTTTCCTCTTCATCTGTCCAGTTGCTAAGGACAAAATTGATTTGTGCGCCGCGCTGGTAATCATTGCCGATACCGAAACGCAAGCGGGCATAATTGGGTGTTCCAAGCACTGATTCGATATTGCCAAGACCGTTATGTCCTCCGTTCGAACCCTGTTTTCGGATACGAAGGGCGCCGAACGGAATATTGAGGTCATCGACCAGGACAAAGAGATTCTCGACAGGAATCTTCTCTTGTTGGAGCCAATAACGCACCGCATTCCCACTGAGGTTCATATACGTAGATGGTTTGAGCAGAACCAACTCAGCGTTCTTTACACGCCCATGGCCGACAAATCCATAGCGTTTGTCTTCAAAAGAGATGTTGGATACCTTAGCAAAGGAATCCAACATTCTAAATCCTATGTTATGTCGGGTGTATTGATACTCGTCACCGATATTGCCAAGCCCGACAATGAGGAATTTACCCATGTGCTTATGCTTCAGCTTCAGCTGTAGCGGATGCGCGAGTCGCCTTAACTTGGGCTACGCAAGCGTCAGCTACGTTCATGAGTTTGCATTTCTCTACTTGGATGTCGCTTACAGCTAACTTCTTACCAAGTCCCAATGCCGTAACGTCAACAATAACGCGGTCAGGGATATCGGTATAGATACCGTTAACTTTCAGTTTGCGCATTTCCAGAGAGAGTTTACCACCGGCTTTCACACCTTCAGCGTGACCTTCGAGTTGTACGGGAATCTCAACGGTAACGGCTTTCTTGTCTGTTACCTCGAGAAAATCAATGTGCAGCAAAGCTCCGCTTACGGGGTGGAATTGAAGTTCCTTGATAACAGCAACTTTCTTAGCGTCACCGATGGTCAAGTTAACCACCAATGTGTCAGGTGTATAGATGAGTTTACGTACATCTTCTACTTGAACTGTGAAGGTGCAGTTTTCACCATTACCATAAAGATTGCAGGGAACTAAGTTTTCCTTACGAAAGGCCTTAGCGGCTTTCTTACCGAACTCCAGACGAGGAGTTCCAACGAGATCAAAAGATTTCATTTGTTAAAAATGTTAGTGTTACTCAATATTGGGACAAAAAAATAAGTGCTTTGGCTGTCCCTTATCCCATCACACTTTTTGTTGCCTAACGAGGAGTCGAACCTCGCCCCTCAGAACCAAAATCTGATGTACTACCGATATACGATTAGGCAATGCTATGCACCATTGAGCGCAAAAGCGACTGCAAAATTACAACTTTATTTTGACTCTACCAAATTTTTGGGTAAAAAACTTTCATTTTTTTTGCATTTTGCCCTTTTTTCGTCAAAAGAATGCGTGTTTACTTTAATCTTCTCCCCATCATATCATATTTTTCGGTGTCAATCATGATGACGGGATGCCCGTTGCGGAGAATTTTTTGTACGCGCTTGCCGTTATCCGTCAGCTCTGCTTCCTCTATTGCCGCCGGTGCATCAACATGGAGAAATGTGATGTTCCGTATATCGGCAATAGCGTAACTAACTTGCGGGGAAGCGGTTAAGTGGATAATCATATCGTCTGTAACGGTGTTAAACGTAATTTTACGAATATCCGCTAGCGTAAAATTCCGCACGACGGAAGCACTATTGACCTCCATCGTGGGAACTTGGGCTATCACAGTACCGCTACACGCCAATATAAGAGCAATCAGCAGCCTTTTCATAGGGATTATAATGCCTTAATTATATAATAAGCTTTTTTACCCTTCTGGAACAGGAGGTACTTATTGTTGAGCAAATCACCGGTATTAATTACCCGTTGTGGGTCGGTGAGTTTCTCCTTGTTCATTGAGAATCCGTTAGCCTGAATCATTTTGCGGGCTTCGCCTTTGGACGGGAATACTTGGGTCTTTTCGGCGAGCAAATCCAAAACTCCAATACCGGCTTCTAACTCATTGCGGCTTACTTCAAACGTGTCAACGCCCTCAAAAACCTGTAGGAACATATCCTCGCTGAGTGCTTTGAGTTGTTCGCCGGTGTTATTGCCAAACAAGATAGCGGATGCCGCTACGGCTGCCTCGTAATCCTCGCGGCTGTGGACCATTACGGTCACTTCCTCAGCCAGTTTCTTCTGTAGTAATCGTAAATGCGGCTCTGCCTCATGTGCAGCAATCAGACTTTCAATTTCTTCACGCTCTAAAGAGGTGAAAATCTTGATATAGCGTTTGGCATCTTCGTCAGATACGTTCATCCAGAACTGGTAGAACTTATATGGACTGGTGTATTCGCGCGAAAGCCAGATATTGCCGGATTCGGTTTTGCCGAACTTGGTGCCATCGGCTTTGGTCACCAACGGACAAGTTAGTGCGAATGCCTCATTGCCGGTAATCTTTTTGATAAGGTCAGTACCGGTTGTGATATTCCCCCATTGGTCGGAGCCACCCATTTGCATCTTGCAGTTCTTATGGCTGTTTAGATATACGAAGTCATAGCCCTGCAGAAGTTGATATGTAAACTCGGTGAAGGACATGCCCTCCCGGAACTCGCCGTTAAAACGTTTTTTGACCGAGTCTTTCGCCATCATGTAGTTAACGGTGATTAACTTGCCGATATCGCGTGTAAAAGCGAGGAAGGTATAGTCCTTCATCCAGTCATAGTTATTGACCAATTCCGCTGCATTAACGGCATCGGAGTTGAAGTCCAAGAAATGCTCCAATTGGGCACGAATAGCTGCTACGTTGTGGCGCAACGTTTCTTCCGTGAGCAGATTGCGCTCAGCACTTTTTCCGGATGGATCGCCAATCATACCGGTTGCGCCACCCAATAAGGCGATAGGTTTGTGACCGCAACGTTGAAAATGCCTCAACATCATGATTCCGCAAAGGTGACCGATATGGAGACTGTCCGCTGTCGGGTCAATGCCCACATAAGCGGTCGTCATTTCTTTGAGCAATTGCTCCTCAGTTCCCGGCATGATGTCTTGAAGCATGCCACGCCAACGCAGTTCTTCTACAAAATTCTTCATAGCAGTTGAGTATTAGTCTTTGATGAGACAGTGTCCGGTCATTTCTTTGGGTTGTTCGAGACCAAGAATATGTAGGATAGACGGTGCAACATCGGCTAAGATACCATCTTCTACTTTAGCGTTCTTATTATCACTGATATAGATAAATGGTACAGGATTGAGCGAGTGAGCAGTGTTTGGTGTGCCGTCTTCATTAACGGCGTGGTCTGCATTCCCGTGATCCGCTATGATAATAACCTCATAACCGTTCTTTCGTGCATTGGTCACAACCCGATCTACACAGATATCCAAAGTCACTACGGCTTGTCGGATGGATTCGTAGACGCCGGTGTGCCCCACCATATCGCCATTGGCGAAATTGAGCATGATGCAGTCATAGATATCTTTATCCATGGCGTCGCAGAGTGCAGCCGCCACTTCGGGTGCGGACATTTCGGGTTGCAAATCATAGGTAGCAACTTTCGGGCTGGGAATGAGGATGCGGTCTTCCCCTTCGAATTTGTCGTCTCTACCGCCGCTGAAGAAGAATGTTACATGTGCAAACTTCTCGGTTTCGGCTATACGGAGTTGCCTTAATCCGGCTTTGCTGACCACTTCACCCAAGGTATTTTGTACATTCTCTTTAGGGAAGAGGATGTGTACCCCGGTGAAAGAAGACTCGTAGGGAGTCATGCAGTAGTAGTCAAGATCCTTAATGCGCATCATTCCTTGTTCGGGCATGTCTTGTTGGGTCAGGACGATGGTCATTTCGCGGGCACGGTCGTTGCGGTAATTGAAGAAAATAACGACATCTCCTTCCTTAATAGTTGCTAAGGGTTTTCCGTTACGAACATGCACAATAGGCTTGATGAACTCGTCCGTCACATCGGCAGCGTAGGAAGCTTCCATAGCTTCGTGCATATTCTCGAATGCAGCGCCTTTACCATTAACCAGGCAGTCGTATGCAATCTTCACACGTTCCCAACGTTTATCACGATCCATTGCGTAAAAACGTCCTTGAATAGAGGCAATCTCACCGGCAGAGTGAGCCATGTGCTCTTCAAGTTCAGCAATGAAACCAATTCCGCTACGCGGGTCAGTGTCACGACCGTCCATGAAGCAGTGCACAAAAGTGTGCCCGTCAAGACCATACTCCTTGGCGATGTCCAAAAGGTAGAAGAGGTGATCGAGTGAAGAGTGCACGCCGCCGTTGGAGGTGAGTCCCATGATATGGAGGTTTTTGCCGCGCTCTTTTGCGGTTGAGAAAGCCGAGATAATTTCGGGATTTTGCTTGATAGAACCGTCTTTGCATGCGCGGTTAATTTTTACGAGGTCTTGATATACAACGCGTCCGCCACCGATATTGAGGTGTCCAACTTCGCTATTGCCCATTTGCCCGTCCGGAAGTCCGACATTTTCGCCGCTGGCTTGAAGTTGGCTGTTGGGATACTCTTCCAATAACTTGGTGATGTGAGGAGTGTTTGTAGAATAGATGGCGTTGGAAGCATCTTTAGGACCGATGCCGAAACCATCCAAAATCATCAATAAAGCTTTCTTTTTCATACTAATATATTATTTTTCAAATTTTCAATTTTTGAATAGCCGTTCTAATGCGCGTTTGTCATCCTTTTCTTTTAGGGCTGCGCGTTTGTCGTAATGCTTTTTACCCTGACAGAGTCCAATTTCCATTTTAGCAATTCCTTTTTCGTTGATGTAGAGCCGAAGTGGAATAATTGTTTTGCCGCTTTCAAGGGTTTGCCGGTGCAGTTTGCGCAGTTCGCGTCTGGTCAGAAGGAGTTTGCGGTCTCGTTTAATTTCATGGTTACTGTACGAACCGAATCGGTAGAGACTGATATTCATCTGTTTCACCCATAATTCCTCCCCGATGAACAGGCAATACGTATCTGCTAAAGAGGCGTGCCCTTCGCGAATGGATTTGATTTCCGTTCCGTAAAGCACAATGCCCGCGGTGTAGCGGTCGAGAATCTCATAATCGAAACTCGCCCGACGGTTTTTAATATTTACAGAACTACTCAGTCGCATAATTAGCCTGCAAAGATACAAAAATAATCAAATATATGCAAATATTTGTTGGATTTTAGGTGAAAACGCCGTGATTTTGCGTAAAAAAATCAAAAAAATTTGTTTCTTTACAAAAAAATGCGTACTTTTGCATAAGCAAATTGAACTACCCAATCAGTCTATCAACCCATCAATAGCCCTTGGCGCATTCATATCCCCATGTCCCCTTTATCTTCCAAGACGATACAGTTCATGCGATTGCCGTTAGCGATGGCGATTGTTTTTCAGCACTCATATAGTCATATCGGAAGTGCCAAGACTGCAGAGGTGGCAGATACACTCACCTGGCATGCTTTAGATTGGATGAGGGGATTTTTCTCATGGACAATCAATGGCTCTGCCTTAATGGCATTCGGACTAATTGCAGGCTATTTGTTTTTTCAACATTGGAATGAACACGATTCTATCGGACCGATAGCGTGGAGTTGGAAACGCTACGGCGAAAAAATGTATAGAAGGCTCTTTAGTCTGTTGCTTCCTTATATTGTGTGGAATTTATTGACTGCGTGGTATAAGCACGTTCCGCTAACTTGGAATATTTTTTGGGACTATCATGTATGGGGTCAGGATGCAGTCAATGTTTTTGGTTTGCCGTTATGTGCGACCTATGCCCCGATAGACTCTCCGTTTTGGTTTGTACGGGACTTGTTCTTAATATCGTTGTGTGCACCAATCATTTATCCTATCGTGCGGTATGGCGGAATATGGTCGGTAGTACTTGCGCTCGTGATGTTTGTGCTTAAGATTCCGCACTTTGTCCCCTCGCTAACCCTCCTGCCGATGTATATAATCGGTGCGTATCTCAGTGTTCATCGTATGGACTTGGGGGTGGTAGCCCGAAAGATTTGGCACCCTGTGATGTGGATAGTGGTACTCTGCTCATGGATTGTACTCAAAATAGACGGATTAGCCTTTGACTTGATTAATCCGGTTGTTCGAGTGGTACTCTGTATTTTCTACTTCTATTCAGCCACTCTCATTGCGGAGAAGAAGCCTTGGAATACACCAGTTTGGGTCGCAGAAGCGTCTATTGTCATTTATGCCGGTCATGTCGGTTTTGGTGTCCTGAATCAATGTGCGCAATGGGCGAAAATGCTTATTCCCGATAGCGCATCGGGAGGGATGCTTGCCTTAAGGTATTTTTTAGCTCCGATGCTGTGTATAGGTCTTTTCCTTATCGCCTATAGATTGATTTATCCATCTTTTCTTGCCAAGGTTCTTTCCGGCAAATGTCCTCCGATTAGGAAAATATGCAAATAATTTTGCCTTTTTATTTATTTTTATAATCTGTTGAGAAAATAATGGATATTCTCTCATTACAAACTTGCCGATTGATAAGATAGGAGCGGATGGCAATGAAACGATATTTATTCATCCCTCTTTGTTTGTGCGGCGTTGAGAATGGAGTCGTTAATGAGGCATTGGAATGTGTGGTGCCCGTGACTCCAACTGGATTCGCTGATAGAGCTGCATAACCACTCAAAAGGCGCATCCCACTGTTCATATACAAGATAAGGGAATTGTTCTTCGTTAGGGTGTTTGTAACTAAAATCCGGACACGAATAGAGATTTGGATAACAATCGAGATGTTGAGTCCATTGATAGACATCTCCGGTAGAAAGATTATATAACCGTGTTTTTATACAACATCCTCCTACTCCGTGGTTCGTACTATATATGTCATCTAATGGTGTGTAGGGGTCCATCATAAATATTGATATTCTTCCTTCACGTATAAGGAAATAGGCACTATCAGACATCGTCATATGCGCAGGAGTTGTAATGGAGAAGAATATAGAGTCGTTTAGTTCTGTGGCATTCCACACAAGATGACATTCCGCTTGCCATTCATCTGTTGTCTCATTAATAACATTAAATTTCTGCACGAGGTCAATTGGGGGAATCTTTACACAAGACGTGAAAGCAAAGGTAATCCATATTGCAAGGGAAACAACAATTGTATTTTTCATAAATTTGAAATGATAAATTTAATCAATGCAAAATTAAACGTTTTTTTTGAGTTATGCAAATAAAAGATGAATTTCCTGCCATTTTGGGTTGTAATACTTTGCCCTATCCGGCACCTGCACATGATTTATATGCAAGTGCCAAGTCGGTTGAGGCTATTCTTTGGATGGAATGGCATACATTGTGCGGATTGTATCTCGTTGTCCTGGGGAGAAAAGATGCACGTCATCTGTCCAATTACGGTAGCCAATCGTTCCGTTCCGGCATAGTAATGTTTGGTATAGCCTTTCGAAGTGACAACCATATAGGGATTAGGGTATAATACCGCGTCATCAAAGTTTGCTTTCTCTACATCAATTCGCCTGCAAAGATAATACTTTTTTGTGACATATGCAAATGTGAGTGTGTAATCTATTCAAAAGATGTCATTTTTTAAGATTTCGGAGGTTCGCAAGGTGTCCGAAATCTGTTTGCATTTTAGCAGATCTCGCGCTTCTCTCTCGCGTCTCCTATGACACCTTACCATAGAGTGTTGCCATTATAATTGATGACTTTTGTCGGAAGAATTGTATCCTTACACTTTTCCCCTAAATAGCATCCATATTCAAGAGTTGTTAACTCTTTCGACAAAACTTCATCTCTCGTACAATACAATGCTAATTTATACACATGAACGGGAGAATAGAAACTACTATCACACTGAAAGCAAGCAGCCTCGACAAATTCTTGACCTATAATTTCAAGAATACTATCATTGTCGATGTCTTTTATCATTTGACAATAGACGACCATTGCAATAACTTTTCCACTAGCACTATATCTCAAAACATTCAGTGTCTTTGCGCTAATAGGGTCAAATTCATTAATCAGAATATACAAGACCGAATCATTATAGGGAATATATTGCACGCTTCCACATTCATACAAAGATTCTAAGTTTTGGTAAATTAGTGAATCTTTGTAGTATAATTTAATGTTAGTCAGCAAAGGATTCTCAATGCTTGGCTCATATATGGTATCGGCAACCATACTTATGTGCGACATAATGTTATCTACAAGCGTTCCCGATGATTGAACAAGAGAATCTTCTTCTGTCGTTTTTTTAATTGAACAGCTTAAAAAAGATGACATTATAACTACACAAATAATAATTTTCAGCTTAGACATAGTTTCTAGAAATTTAAACTAGCATTTGGCAATTTCACATCTATTGCCTTGATTGGGACCTCTAATTTGGTTGTTCCTTTACCTGTAACAACAATCTCATTAATTTCACCAGCGGGTATCTCTTGAAAATTTCCTCCGTTAGATGTTGAGATTCCCTTTAGCGTATTCAAATCATTATTAAGTATGAACATACCAACAGAGCGTTTACCAAAGGCATAGCTCAAAGGCATTTCTCCATTTTGTGACCCAACATTAAAGACTGACACAACAGATTCATTTCGTGTTGGAGAATACGTCAAACCTTCAGTAGGGGCGACAATCGCAATATGTCCCGGTTCACCTCCATTCGAAACATAACTGGCAAATACTACAGCTCCCATATTTGCATATTCTAGAGCCTCACTTTGTGATATTTCTGTTGCTATTTCAGGATTCCTCAAAGATATTCCCATCTCATTTGCTCGCCCGAGCAAACTTCGATCTCCGGCTTGTGCGTTAATGGCTTGTGCACCGATATTACAAAAAGTAGTTCGCCCTTGCCGCTGATAATTAGGATTATTAACAACATTTTCACCTGCTTGTCTCAATGCTTCCTTACTAGGAAAAACTCCTTTCCCATCAGGATCAACGTACTTTATCGGATTCCAGTTGCAGTATGCATAAGGCGATATGCCAGGATACTTATCAGCTAACGGATCTACGGACAGCCAATGCATCAATAAAGACCAATAATACCTCGCTCCGAAGTAGTCGTACCCAGACTCCTCATCCCGCTCCTTGCCGGTGAACTTAAACCGTTCCCGGTAGTTTGTTAACCTCGTGTCTGCTATCAACTCGCCATATGGCGCATAGTGGATGTACTGGATTGGTCGTCCGGCAGCATCCGTAATCCAATTGGCAGAGCCGAGATGGTCACCATGGTAGAAGTATATATCCGGTTCCTTATCATGTATCTCCGATGCCCAATCCAATTGATTCAGTAAGAGGGCATGGTCATAATGCAGGGTGAGTGTATTCAGCACCATCGGCTCACATTTGTATTGAACTCTTTCGTCTTGCTTACCTTTGATGGTCTCGTTAAGTTGAGATGCACCAAAGGACTTATATCTCAAGGGGTATTGTGACTCGTATCGTTTAAAGACCTTCGTGCACAAATCCTCTTCGGGGGCGGACAAGTGACTTATACATGTGTCCATGAGATTAAAGCCACCTTGTCCGATTACGGTAGCCAATCGTTCCGTTCCGGCATAGTAATGTTTGGTATAGCTTTTTGGCGTAATGACGATATACGGATTGGGGTAGAGTACTGCATCATCCAACAAAGCGTCAGCGTTTATCTCATCGCCGATATGACTTAAGATATTGCTTCTCCCCGTTAGTTTATAGACTCTCTCTCCGTTACCGTCATAGCCGTAATATGCGACTACTTTCGGGTCCAACATGAGACGCAGTCTATTCTCGTCATCCCAGTCCTGGAGACGGAATGATTCGCGTGCACAATCAACCACCTGTGCCATATTACCGTTGGCATCCCAAAAGAGACTGATGGGGTTGCCCAGTTTGTTATCAAAGATCGTCCGAGGTTGGTGGGTGTCATGGGATACATGGTATCCGTACAAAGCATGCACCATACCCTTTAATAAATCTGTACAATATCTATGCCCGAGTCTACCTGCACCGGAATAATCGGCATCAAATTCATAAGGATAGTCAACAAAACCTTTTGAAGTAGTCAATCGGTACTGTTGATCGTAGAAATATTCATTGTAATACGGTCCTCCAAAATGAGCTGCCCAATGCGGAGCGGTTTGGTCTATTCGAAGTATATTGCCGACTCCATCATACGAGTAGTGTAAACTTTGCAAAGTATCATGCCCGTTGAATGTCTTTAAGGTTTCGAGCCATTGGCGATTGACATTATAGGTGTATTGCGATGTGATGGAATTGCCATAGACTTGTTCTGTCTTGCGTCCCTGTTCGTCGTATAGACATGTGTCAAGATAGATATGGGTTTGGGTGTCTTTGAGACCTCTAACCCCTGTCAGTAATCCTCCGTTGGTGTAGCGATAGGTAACCAGTTCACTATCGGGATAGGTGATAGAGCGGATACGTCCGAAGCTGTCGTAGCGATATTGTGTGCGGAAGGTATAGGCAAGCTTTTCCGTGGGAATAATAATTCGTCGGATTGATTGTTGCACATTTCCCAATTCATCATAACTAAATAATTCCCGTCCCGTTTCGTCGAACCGGCTTGCTATACGACCGGCATGGTCATATTCATAGTGGACATTCATTTCCGGTTGGAGAGGATACAGGATGTCGGTGAGTCTATTGAACGAATAATTATAGGAGATATAATCTTGTGTGTTGATGTGCTGTTGGGTTTGGAGTTGAATTAGATTTCCCGCTTTGTCATAATATCGCCATGTTTTTCCCGCATCCGGATGCTCCCTCGTAATCCGGTGCCCGAACATGTCATAATTATAATGTGTCTCATACTTATCTGCATCCACCACCCGAATCAGTTCCCCAATTCCATTATATTGAAACCAAGTTATGCTGCTATCGGGTGCTATCTGTTGAACCTGCCAACCTTGGGGTGAGGTTAAGAGGTGTGTTCTCAACCCGTTTTCATCAATTATAGATGATGCCAAGCGGGTTGTTCCGACAAAATCGGGGTTAAACCCATAATGGATTTGCTGCTCCGTATTATCCGGATTATGTTGCCATAACAGCCGATCCTGTACATCATACTCGTATTGGGTAATCGGCATGCCTAATGACATATATTCGTATTGCTTAATAGACTGATGCGAAATGAATGCAGGACATTGCTCAATGATTCTATTGAAACCATCCCGAATCTGTACGCCATCCACTATCCAAGTCGGGCGTCCGTAATAATCGGCATAGTGTTTTTTCTGCAAAACATCCCCTCTGCCGTCGAAAAGCGTAACCTCACAATTGACAGCAGCGGAATCATACATATTTTTCATCACATATGCCCATGGTAGTCTCTTTTCTGCACGAATAGTCGGGTATCTATCGAAATATTGGTAGCGTACAGTATAGGGCAATCCCAACCCAAATTCTCGTGGTGCAGTGACGGTCAACAAACGTCCTCGATAGTCATATGTATATCTCATTGGCATTCCGGCGGGATCAACTGTCAGCGTGGGCAGTCCCCAACGATAATCATATTGTGTAAAGGTCGTCTGGCGGAAGGGATTAGTTATTTCACAGACATAGGTATGTAAGTCCGGTTCATAGGTATATTGTGTCCAATATCGTTGGGCATGAGCATTTTCGGGCTGCACTGAGAGACGTAAGTTACCAAACTCGTCGTATAAGAAGTAGGAGTCTGCGTAGATAGAAAGAATGGTATCTGATTGTATAATTCTGGCAGGTTTACCTTTGGCATTATATACCACCTCACTTTTGCGGAATAAGTGGTTGGCTCCATCTGTTATCCGTTCTGTTATGGGTAGTGACACCATATTGTGAGCGGCATTAGGAAGATACGTGATATTTTGCTGCCACTCATCACCCGTAATGGCCGTATCGCCAAAATCATGATAAACACTGATATTATGGAATTGGTCATATGTAATATCATATGCCGTGACTATCGCAGCGGTGCTTTGTCCTTCATAATATTCAGTGCGATAAGCTTTAACATCTTCCCGAATATTGGCGTCGTTACATATGTCATTGGTAGTATCATTGGTAACGACATCCCTATACCTTGTATTATAGATATTATGAATGAACTTTTGATTGTGAACATCTGTCAGCCAATCTTCCACTTTTTCTCCATGATTGAGCAGGGTAGTGTTGTTGTAAATATTTTGTATTTTCTTCTCCTCATTGAGTGTCGTTGTCACAATATGATAGCCATAATCAGAACGTTCATGGGAATCATACCGCGGGGTACTATAGACAATATCCGTTCGTCTCAAAGCAGCAGATGGCATCGGTAGTAAGGTATCTATATCCATAATCCTCACCATTTCCCACTGGCGGGCACGGTGTGATGTCGTCGGGGCAGATAAACTATAATTGATGTCAATAGTTGCCGCTGTCGGATTGGAAATGCGTGTAAGGAGATTGGCTCCGCCTGACTGGTTATATCGAACATAGGTATTACCATTATCGGCTCGGAATACGTAATCCAATAAGCCATCACCATTCATATCAGTCCAACGGCTATCCTCCACACTCACGGACTCGGACCACGGTGTTGATTGGATGCCAAAAGTCAGTTTAGCGAAGCCGAAAGAGAAACCTAATGTGAGGGCTACATTGGCATGTCGGGAAAATGTTTTTGTAACGGATATAGAGGAGTTGGGTATTATTATGCCATTCCCCCAGAAATTATTGCCGACATTTAAGTAAATGATGAGGTCATTATTGTTTAGTGTGACCACCTTATCGGGCAATCCGTCACCATTTATATCCATCAGTTGTGTATTTGTTATATTATTAGAGACAGATGTCCCCAATCCTCCTGAGATACTGACTTGTGCCAGCGAAAATTCTTTCGGGAACTGATTCCAATCCTTGGTTTTGCGAAATAAAGCCTCTGCATCACTGATCCATGGTTCAGCAGAAGCCGAGATATCAACACTACCATTGGTGTTGGAACTACTATTAATGATAATATTACTTAAGGCATACGCTCGCGAGAACTTATAGCCTAAATTATACCAAACCGAATCCTTGGCAGCATCCACTCTATCGGGCAGTCCATCACCATTGATATCCACGAAACTAATTTCTGTATCGGTATCGCCTGCGCCACCGGAGACACCCATGCCATTTGAGGGGGTGTATTTTCCATCTTTCACATTATTGCCAATCAGTTTTTCAAGTAATGCTGTTGAGCCTGAGAAGGCATCACTGCCGGAAGTAGAGGTATTCAAAAAGTTGGCAAAATTAGGCACGTATTGCAGTGAACCTATACCGCCCCAGGGGGTACTATACTGAATACCACCCAATCCGACAAAATCAGGGAACCCGTCTCCATTCATGTCCATGTAGTCTATATCAACGCGGTTAAAACCATGTGACAATGACCTGTTGAATAAGACAGGTGCGCCTAATGATAGCCCATGTTGGCAAGAATAACTCTTCTTGCGGACAACAACCGGTGGCGTGCCATTCGTTTCGGATTGGGGAATCGGGCTATCGTAGATAGTAATTTCTTCAATCGAATCTCCTTGGACTGTTGCTATAGAACGCGAGTTGCTATGCAATGATTTGCTAAGGTGTCCCATATTACCATACGCAATCCATTCGTTTGATTTGCAATCCGATTCAACGGGCACCCAATACGTATTGGTTAACGGACGGTATATACCAGCTGTATCAAAGAGATGGTATATTTGCTCTTCCCAATCGGTGGAGGTGGTATCAATTGTAATAAGCCCTGAGTTTTGGAACAAAGAGCCGGACGAGTTAGCGTTTTGAGCTGCTTGCAAGGTTGTATTGTATAATGAATCCGGCACAATAATGCTTGTATCTTGCATGTCGTTATAGGCAAATTGACCCCAACCCTTGTGTAGAGGACCAAACAACTTACGATATGGCGAATTTTCATTGGGGTATATGGAAGAAAAGTCTTTTGAGATATCCGGATGATAATGAAGGGTATCGGCGACAAAAAAAGTATCCGAATCGGGGAAGGTAGAGGCAAAATCCAAATCGGCATAAATTTCCACGTTACTCCACTGCGGCTCCGAGAAAGATATGAGATGGCCAAACGGATTTTCTGGATGAATACGCTGAGTAGTATTTTTCAAATATGTGACGGATATAACCACTTTCTCATTGGCATGCAAACCTTGTAGATGTAGGGTATCTTGTACCCATATAGGCTTCATAGGCCGCGATGTATGAGGCATGTGAGCTTGTATAAACATTTTACTACTGCGTAAATGTACTTGCTGCAATGTGTCGATGACTTGAACTAAAACTTGAATGGGGGTCATAACACCCGTTTTGACATGGATTTTCAGATAGGCATCTCCGTCCTTGGGAGCCATAAAATGTTTCTCGCCTGTACAGAGAAAATCCGTTTTTGCGTTGTATATTGTGGTTGAGTCAATATATTGGATGCAATGCTGCCAATAGGTATTATCATATTGATTGTCTTTACCGGAGCGCAGGCGAAAGAAGATGATATCTCCCGCCGAAACCTGAATGGTGTCTAACAATGTGTGATTGAGATAATCATTTTCAGTGATTTCACCATTATATACTATCGTATTGGTTGCGGCATGTAAATGAATACTATCGGCTTGTGGAGTAACCGAGTGGCTATGCTGGATAATATATTTGACACCATCCACTTTTCGCGATAATTGCCGAGATGGTGAATTATCCTCCAGTAATCGGATGGTATCTCGCAAGATAATGGAACCGGCATGTGGTGCGACCCATACACGAACCATGTCTATCGTGGAGTCCACAGGGGTCTCCTCGCAGATGTAATCCAATCTATATACACTGATAGAATTGCCCTCCGCTCGATATATCATACTGCCCATACTGCCCATACTGCTCATTGTGGCAGAGGCATCAACAATAGAAGTGGCTCCACCATTGTATTCAAAGGTATTGCCGATTGGTACAATAGAGTCATCACCAAAAGTCAAGGTCGGATAAATAATGGTACTGTCTTTAATCTCTTCCTCTTGCGATTCATTGAAACTGAAATAATTATACAATTTATCGTAGGGATATTTGGTTAAAAAAGTTTCTTTAACATAACAATCCAGATGTTCATCTACCCCTCCGGTGATAGTAGAAGTGCCACAGATACTACCATGAATAGCAACAGAGTTCGTGCTGTCGGCGTCATAAGGTATAAAAGTGGGAAGGTTATTGACTAAATGGTTGATCAATAACCGATCATTGGCAACCATGTCCGGCAGGCCATCGCCATTAACGTCCGTGAAATAAGTATCTGTATAAGTAAATGAATGGGGATTGGAATAACTAAGATTGGCACCGATAGAGGCTTGCAGTCCCCATGTGTGCGTAGAAGTAACTTCGTGTGACAAGCAGTGAATGCCCTGAATAGGAACAGCATCCGCAAAGATAATGTTTGACTGATTGCTGTTATATAGTTGCTTTTTGTACCAAACAGTATCCTTATTTTCCGATACGATATCCGCTAAGCCATCACCATCCAAATCCAAAAGCATGAATTTGGCAGCACCTTGGCTCCGGCTATAGGAATAATTACCACCACCGGAAAATATGGTGGTAGTCGTATGAATAGGCAATCCTACCGTTCCCGTACCGCCAATATTCCAACTCGAACTATAGGTTTCATTGAGATGGGGAATGGGAGTACCTTGGATTAAAACAGGATTACCTAACAGATTGGCAGACGGGGCATCTTTGTAATCAAAAGTAGTAACACTACCCGGATAATCCCCTAAAGATGTATGGTAGAATAATTCGCAATGACGACATTCTCCGTCATTGACATTATCAGGAAGCGAATCTAATTTGATGATTCTATTTAAACGATATTTATATAAATTAGATGCAGTCGGACTGTCATAGCAGAAAAAATAATTGGCGATATGTTCGGTCATCTTATCTATTTCAACTCCCATAGGGTGGTAGTCTATGCGCAAGCGGCAGAGGTTTCGGTTATACGCTTGTAAGACGCCTAATCGTCCGGATGTAAAGCCATGAAATTTAGTGTTGTACGACAATTTAATAGCATATCGAGGGAGAACAACCGAATCGGGAGAGATATTACACGTGTATAAAATCTGATGCACGTATACAACATTGTCTTCAACATAATTCTGATAAATGATTGCATTTCCCCAGGGGTCTATACTCGCCGTGGCAGCCCAATAGGCAATACATCCGTCTTCTGTACGGACAACACTATGCTCATCTATATGGTCATTATTAAGATCAAAGGGATCAAAGACTCGTCCGTAGTAGGTAGTGATTCCTTGTGCGTCGGTAACTTTCCACCAATAGGATGTCGGGTCAAAACCATATCGGAATATGCGTTCTTGATTTTTAGTGTCTCGTGGATAGAATCTCACTCGTCCACCTTTTCGTAGTTCAAAATTATCGGACTGAAAGGGAAGTGGGATAGCTTCATTATTATGCTCATCTCTCCACAGAATTTGTTCCCCATTAACTAAATATTGTTCGGTTTCGTATATCGGATCATAACGAGGAACTCCCCAACGGGTATCAATCGTAATGGCGGGCGTATTGAGGCTCCATCCGATGCCTAATATACCATCACCTGCGGCACTACTATAGTGCAAATCAATATTGGGTTGGATACCATTGCGTCCCTTGGGTAGGACTATCGGATAGGTAACCTCTGCAGTGCCGCGGTTATTGGGTGTTGGTGGGGCAATCATCGGCGTACCAAACAACGGATTAGCATCCGGGATATCCGTCATGGCAGTAGGAACATATGCTTTGCTCTCAGGCATTTCAGGGACTTTGATGATGGCGTTGGCAAAGTCAGTAAAGTGGGTAGTCAAAGAGGTAATGGTATGTCGAAGTGTGTCCACATTTACCCGATACAACATCTGCCATCGCGCATCAAGTTCGTCATAGTAGCAGGTGTAGATATCTAACGGGCTATAACCAATCGGTAGGCGCAACGGGTCGTAGGTTAAGGTGATATAAGCCGGTGAGAGCGTGTCAAAGTGCTCACCATTGGGTAACAAACGAATGCCATCGCAGAAGCGACTGACATTCTCCATATTAGATGGCATCATCGTACCGCTCTTGTACAATAGCATGGACACCTGTATATCCACTCCGTGCAGCAAACTCCCACTGTCGGCAGTAAGAGAGAAGTTCGGCAGTTGGATATCTACCGGTGAGGATACCTCGTAGGAAAATGAGCCTTCATACGGATTAACCAACCGGCTGTTATCAGCAACTTGCTCAGAGATAGTCTCTGCATGGAGAGTCAAACTCATCATGCCAATAGTTAATGCAAATAAGAAAATTAAGCGTCTCATAGTATATATTTCTAATGCTTTTTGTCTTGTATAGAATAAGAAAGTATCGCAGATGTAGTCTCTTTGAATATATCATCATTTATATCCTCTTGGTTTTGCAGTCTCATTGATTATATTAAATTTCTGCACGAGGTCAATTGGGGGAATCTTTACACAAGATGTGAAAGCAAAGGTAATCCATATTGCAAGGGAAACAACAATTGTATTTTTCATAAATTTGAAATGATAAATATAATTGATGCAAAATTAAACGTTTTTTTGAGTTATGCAAATAAAAGATGAATTTCCTGCCATTTCGGGTTGTAATGCTTTGCCCTATCCGGCACCTGCACATGATTTATATGCAGGTGCCAAGTCGGTTGAGGCTATTCTTTGGATGGAATGGCATACATTGTGCGGATGGTATCTCGTTGTCCTGGAGAGAAAAGATGGACGTCATCTGTCCAATTTGGGACAAATCCGAGGCATCCTTCTCCCTTGCGAAACAATAGAACACTTGGTGTTGCATAAATCTCCGGCGCATCCAGATAGTCAGCAGGAAGTGTGCGTTGGGTAAAATGATGAAACTTATTGCATTCTCCTTTTCCTTTATGACCAAAGGAAACGATAAAACGTTCTGTAACGGGCTTCATATTCTTAAAACGCTCTTCGTATAAATCGTCCGTAATGATGCAGAAATGCCTTTCGTCGCGTCTTTGTTTAATGACCTGATTTAGTGCTATCTTAGTTCCTGTAGTATCCCGAGCCATATTTAATAGGAGGATTTGATACGCACAATTAGTTTCTCTGCAAACATCAATAAACTCCGCGATATACTCCTCGCAATGAGGGCAATGCCAACTGTAGCAATACACCAAGGTGTATTCTGTTTGAGCTGTGTCAACAAGTTGACGGATAGTTGCTTCATCTACACGAGGAGGCCAGTTGGATAAGTCTTTTTTTACCACATTACGCGTATCATAGTATCCCGTTATTTCCGTATTGTTGTGACAAGACACCAAGAAGATAGTGAGGGAAAAGCAAATCACTACTAAAATACTAAAGAATGCGTTATTTTTCATATGCTTTGAATGTTAGTCCGTTGAAGGTGGATGAATATGTACATAATTGTTTGGGGATAAATATGGTTGTTTTGTCCAAATGCAATATTTGTTCTTCTATAGGAAAAATATATCCAGCCAAATCTAATGCGAGAGGGTTATCAATTACTTTAATGACTTGTATATCTTTTTCTTTTTCAAAGGGACTCCATGAAACATGATAAGGGTCTTCTTCCTTAAATATTTCTAAATCAATATTATAAGTATCAGATGGCTTATTAATTGGTTTTAGACGACAAAAATGATTATAAATATCCCGACAAGGATTTTTCAAAAATCTTTTGCCATACTTTATCTCAAAAATTATGCCATATTTGGAGGATGGATAATATTCGTCTATAACTTTTTCGACTTGTTCATACGATTGACACCCATTCCCTACAAATGAGACGAAAGAACGTATCAATGGATCAGAAATAGATTGGCTCCCAATCCCAAAATGTTCCCAATTGGCAATATAATCTCTAAAAGATAAAATGCATGTAATATGATTTTGTGCAAACTCTTCATCAATAATCATGTCAGATGGATTTACAGCCCCTTTAGAAATGACATAAGATGCTTTGTATCGAAAATTTTTTATATCGCTACCCAGTGCCTTTTGATATAAGGCATTAACGATATAGATTTCTTCTTCAATCAATTTAGAAGAGGATAAGTTTTTTTGCCAATACGGGATATATGCATGAAGAGTCAAATAATTGTTCGCGCAAGATGTGTTTAGATATTCGAGTAGTTTATTATTAGATTGTATTGATTGGGCGATTGATAATCCATCTACAAAGCACTTACTTTCTTCCAAGTCGTCTTTTCTAAACGCTATATTAACAAAAGGTTCAGTGTCATCGAAATCTAAATTCTTTGTAGAAGTTGCTAAAAAATACGTATCAGAACATAGTTGCGCAAACTCTGCCGCGATTTTATCTTGTTCTGATTCTGTTAATGTAAATAGAAATGGAGTTGGTACTTTGCGCATAACATTTTGCGTGATTGGTTCCACATTGTCGACATTTGACTTGTCGTTGCATGCCACTAATAAACAACTAATGGCGATAAATAATAATTGCATTCTTTTCATAATTTTTGAGAAATTAAATGGTTATTGTACTATAAATTGTCCTACTAAGTCGCCGGTGGCGGTAGAGATGCGGAGGGCATAGATGCCTATTGGCAATTGATGGGTTGTGTAGGCTCCAAAGGTGGTGTTGATTACTTGATTTCCATTTGTGGCATTGATGACCCGAGCCATAGAAGATGTAGCAGCCAGCGATGTAATGGTTAATGTGTTGCCGGCAAGATAGGCATGAAAATCATTAGGGTGAGTCGGAGTCTGTCCTGATTGTCCCGGACTATCCATGGGTAAGACATCTCCGGGTAAATTGTTCATTGAGACGATCTCCACAAGAGGAATTTCCACGCCAAGTTCATCGGCGTACATAGCAGGAGTACCAAAACAAAGCAGTCCTGCAAGGAGTAAACAGATTTTTTTCATATATGTAATAATTTAGTCGTGAATAATTTGTTTAATTCACGATGCAAAATTACAATAATTTTATTAAATTACCAAAAAATGTATATGGGCAATTGATTTTGTAAATTGCTCATTATCAGCCATGAAGAAAATTCCCACATGGGCAATTAAGAAATTATTTCGAAATTATACCTTTTGGATAGCAAAATGTAAAAGAAATTCTCGTAGTTCACGAGCTGAAATACCAATTTTTTTTGCCACTCGATACTTAAGTTTCCCGACTCCTGTTTCAGCGTAAGGTAATATCATGGCAATATCTTTTTGGGTATATTGTAACATTGTTAAGATGCAAACACGTATTTCTAACTCATTGAGTGCATATTTTTGAATAAGTTTGCTACTCAAACCATTAAATTGTGCATCAATCAATTGACACATTGCTTGATAATCTTTCCAATGCAATACGGAATATATATCTTTTGGATTGTTCAGAGCTACGCAGTAAGACTCCATACGCTCAATGGCTTGCTCACACATTTCGTGGGTCAGTTCCACCTCATTATCCAAAGCAACCTTTCGAAAATGAAGATACCTCAAATTTAAAATTGCTATTGTCAGTAGCAGTATAATAATGCAGGTTAATATTATGAATCGCTTGAGTGGAGCAGTGTGGTGTAAATCCTGTAGCAATATCTCAACGGCATGTGATAGACGCCCTTGCTGAATCTCTATTTGTTTTTGAACATCAGCACGAAGGGCAGCAGTTCCTTTAATATCCTGTGCATTTTTAGTCTCGTCGTCATTAGTCAAAATATATAGCGCATTATTTAGATTAAATAGAGAGTGGGGCATTTGCAATAACAATTGAGCATAATATGTAGCCGAATCCTTTATATTAAGATAGGAATATGATTGAGCTAAAATCATGATTGGCGTTGGGTCTCCATTATTACGTAATGTGTTGGCATAGTAAATCGCGGAGTCATAACATTGAGTCATCATATAGGCATTTGCTAAAGTTTCAGTAAATTTCCTATTAATCGTTGAGTCCGAACAAGACGAAATTAAATGAAAGATTGAATCAATGGCTTCGCTTTGCCGTTGCTCTGTTAATTGAAAAACTTTATCATTAATGGCATAATAATATGCAAGAGTATCTTTCGCACAAATGAACTCAGTTGCTGCTTTTTGATAAAAATCGTAAGCAAGGGCATAATTACTTTCTAAATTACATAAAGTTGCGATATTACTATAGGCTCTTCCTTTGATAATATGGTCATTGGTTGTGGAGTGGGTAATGTTAATGAAGGCTTGCATGGCCGCGGGAAAGTCATCATGCTCCCGAAGTAGTCGTGCGTAGTGGTATGAGGCATGGGCGTAGTCTCTCGCATGGAAGAAAGGACGCCACAATGGTTTGGATAAGGAGTTGGTCGCTTCCGCAAGACGAATACTATCGCCTAAAATACATGTTGTATCGCCTGAGGCAGCGGAGTACCATCCTTCGGCACGAGCAATAGCCATGATGCTATCCGCTTGGGCGACAGTGTTTTTTGCTTCCTGCAAATGCTCATTGGTACAACTGCTGAATAGTATGAGCAGCAAACTTAATATGTAAAGAACCTTTCGTTTCACCGCTGCAAAGGTGTTAAATTATTTGAGATAGGTATAGCACTAAACAAAGTATATATTATATCCACCCTAAAGCATATAATGGGACATACTGAATATCACCTACTTTTTGCACGTTTTTTTCTTATAAAATACAAACTTTTTGCAACTAAAAACGGTGCAAATATACAACTTTTTGCAGATATGTGCAAATATTTACGTAAATTTTATGCAATTTTTGCGAAGGAGATTCATAAAGGATCCATAACGAATCTATAAAGGTGGTCGCGGCTTGGATAGGGCGAGGGCGGATAATACCATTAAAAATCAAACCCCGAAAGCAATACACTTTCAGGGTTTGTAATAGTATCTATTATAGCGAATTACACTCTTACAGCCAGCGTACGTAAGCAAAATCCATGCGGTGAGGCAGTAATTCGTGTTGCGGGAACATACGGATACCGAACTTCATGCCACCGGCATAATCGAATTTATACTGTGCTTCGAAGTAGAGTTTGGAGCCCTCAACCTTAATGAGTTTCAACGGCTCAACTTCATACAGTTTGTCGTTATTATGGATACTGGTCCTAACGGCAACCCATTCAACGCCAATGGAGGAAGCACCAACTTCCTTGAGGGGCAGGTCATGCACATCCAAAGCAACCGTAATCTTGTAGGTCTCACCGACAGATACGGGGTTCTCGGTATGAAGTGCTTCAAACCGGGCGTCTAATTTCTCAATGCCGTCCCAGTATTTAACCATCGTCTCCTTCCATGCCGCAATGGATTTAGCGAGGTGGAAGTTTTCTGCCAATAAAGCATGATGACGTTTCGCCAGTTTCAGATAGAACTTGTCGAAATAGTCATCCATCATGCGCTTAGTCGTGAACCTCGGGGTGATTTGGGTGACGGATTTCTTGATATACCCGATCCACTCAGGGCTATATCCCTTGCTGTTCTTAGCGTAATAAAGCGGGATAATCTCGTTTTCAAGCATCTGGTAGATGGTGGCAGCATCCAAGGCATCTTGGTGCGCTTGGTTCTCGTAGGTGCGCTTATCGGTCAGTGCCCAACCGGCTCCCTCTACATAACCTTCGTACCACCAACCGTCCAGCACGGAGAAGTTCAGCACGCCGTTCATCTGGGCTTTTTCACCGGATGTACCGGAAGCCTCAAGAGGACGAGTAGGTGTGTTGAGCCAAATATCCACACCGCTGACAAGACGTTTAGCAAGGCGCATATCGTAGTTCTCGAGGAAAATAATCTTGCCTAAGAACTGCGGCAGACGGCTAATCTCAATGATGCGTTTGATGAGTCCTTGACCGGCGCCATCTGCGGGGTGGGCTTTACCGGTAAAGAGGAAAATAACAGGATAGTTGGGGTTATTAACAAGCTTATCGAGCCTCTCCAAGTCGGTGAAGAGCAGGTGGGCACGCTTATAAGTTGCAAAACGGCGACCGAAACCGATGATAAGGTGGTTGGCGTCCATATTGTGCAAAGCACGCACAATCGCACCCGGATTACCCTGGGACTTCATCCAGTCCTCTTCGAACTTTTGTTTGATATAGTCAATGAGTTTCTTCTTGAGCAACATACGAGTAGCCCATATTTTCTCATCGGGTATATCGTTAAACGGTGCCCAGTTCTTGAGATTACTCTGGTCTGTCCACCACTCTTTCGGGAAGTTCTCAAGATATACTTTCTTCCACTCCGAGGCTGCCCATGTAGGCATATGCACGCCATTGGTCACATAACTTACATGCAATTCCTCCGGGAAGTAACCTTTCCATACGGGGGCGAACATCTTTTTGCTCACTTCGCCGTGCAGCCAGCTGACACCATTCGCCTCCTGGCAGGTGTTGAGCGCAAAGACGGACATGGAGAATTTCTCGTTGTTATCATCGGGGTTTTGACGACCAAGCCCGATGAGGTCATGCCACTCAATGCCGAGTTTCGGGGCGTACTCATTCATATATTTATAGAAGAGTCCTTCCTCAAAGTAGTCGTGCCCGGCAGGAACCGGCGTATGGCAAGTATAGAGTCCGCCTGAACGCACAACTTCCAATGCCTCTTGGAACTTAAGTCCTTCCTCTTGTACAAGGTCAACGAGTCTCTGCAGCCCCATCAGCGCGGCGTGCCCCTCGTTGCAGTGATAAACATCAGTCTTGATACCCAATTTCTTCAGCGCCAAGATACCGCCTATACCGAGCATAATCTCTTGTTTGATACGGTTCTCCCAGTCGCCGCCATAGAGTTGGTGCGTAATCTGCCTGTCCCACTCACTATTAAGCTCATTATCTGTATCAAGCAGGTAGAGGTTGATACGACCAACAGCTACTTTCCAAAGATAGGCATGAACCATCCTGTCGGGGTAGGGTACATCTACAATAAGCGGGCTGCCATCCTGATTCTTAACCTGTGTGAGAGGTAAGTTCTGGAAGTTTTGTGCCTCATAATTAGCAATCTGTTGACCTTCCGGAGATAATGTCTGGGTGAAATAGCCATAGCGATAGAGGAAACCGATTGCCGTCATATCCACATTGCAGTCAGAGGCTTCCTTCAGATAGTCACCGGCTAAGATTCCTAAGCCTCCGCTATAGATTTTGAGCACATGGGTCAAACCGTACTCCATGCTGAAATAGGCAATGGAGGGCTTGTCATTGTTCTTAGGGGCATCCATGTACGCGCGAAATTCGTTATACGTCTTGTCCAAACGGGCTAAGAATTCCTCATTTTTACTCAACTCCTCCATACGCTCATAATTAATCATATTGAGCATTAGAACGGGGTTTGATTGGGCTTGATGCCATACTTCGTTATCAACTTCACGGAAAATGTTTTTAGCATCGCTATTCCATACCCACCATAAATTATAGGCTAATTCCTGCAATTTCTTGAGGTTGTCGGGTAGCTTAGCTTGTACGGTCAGTTCCTTCCAGATAGAAGGGCTTACACTGTTTACTTTAATCATCTTTTTGTACGTTATAGTTTGAATTTAGCGCGCAAAAGTACAACAAATATTTGACATATGCAAATAAAAGTGAAAAAAATTTGCATATATGGGAAAAAATACGTATTTTTGCAGGCTCGATGAAGAAATTAATGCTCATATTGTTGTGCTTCTCTGCGCTGTTTTTAGGCTGCTCTCGCGCTCCTGTGCCGCGCCCTTACGGCTATTATCGCATCGCGATACCCGACACAGCCTATTTGCCATATAGGAGCGGCGATTTTCAATTTGACCTCTCGAAAAATGCAGTGATTCAATATGTTGAGGAAGGTATTACAGTCCATTATCCTACGCTCAATGCCGATATCCATTGTACCTATAAGCCCGTGCGTAATAACTTAAAGGAACTGACCGATGATGCCCTCGAGTTTGTCTATAAACATGTCAATAAAGCCTCGGCTATCCCGGAGAAGAGTTTTGCTAACGACGAGAAGCACGTTTGGGGAGTTTTCTTTGAATTGGAAGGAAATACGGCGTCGCCGTACCAATTCTTTGTGACAGACTCCACGCACCATTTTTTTCGAGGAGCAAGTTATTGCTACTGTCAGCCCAATGCGGACTCACTTGCGCCGATCTTGGATTACCTGAAGGTTGATATGATCCATATGGTAGAAACATTTGAGTGGAAATGAAAGGTTTAGCTGTTCTCATAGACCCCGAGAAGGACTACCGTCCTCTTCTTGAAGAGATGCGGCGCGGTGCACAACCGGACCTCATCCTTATTGGCGGCTCAACAGACAGCCCGCTCTTTATGGACGCCTGTATTGATGATATTCGTCAGGTCACAGGGAAGCCGATATACTTATTCCCCGGCTCTCGCACGCAACTGAGCGCAAAAGCGGATGCCTTATTGTACCTCACGGTACTTTCCGCTACGGATTATAACCTGCTCGCCGGTCAGCAAATAGCTGCCGCACCGGCCATCCGCAAAGCAGGGCTTAAAACCATACCGATGGCGTACATCCTTTTAGACGGCGGCAAGGAAACGTCCGTGCTAAAGTTTACAGGCTCTGAACCTGTTAACCAAACGGATTTGGCACGTATAACGACACTCGCTATCGCTGCCGAAATGATGGGTAAAACATGTATCTATCTGGAAGCCGGAAGCGGCGCTGCGCAACCGGTGCAGGACAATGTCATACGGGCGGTGCGCGAGGTGACCGATATAACCTTGATTGTCGGTGGCGGAATCCGTACCATCGCGGGTATGAATAAGGCGTTTGCCGCCGGAGCGGATGTCGTTGTGATAGGTAATCATTTTGAGTCTCACCCCGAAGAATTACCCTTGTTTTGTAATGACAGAGGATGAAAAATATATGCATTTAGCCCTTGAGGAAGCCCAAAAGGCCTTTCGTCAGGACGAGGTCCCCGTCGGCTGTGTTGTGGTCTGCAATAACCGCATTGTAGGGCGAGGACACAACCTCACTGAGCAACTGGGGGATGTTACCGCCCATGCCGAAATGCAAGCGCTGACCGCTGCGGCGCAGACCTTGGGAGGCAAATACCTCGACGAGTGTACCCTCTATGTGACACTTGAGCCGTGCGTCATGTGCGCCGGCGCCCTTAATTGGGCACAATTGGGACGGCTCGTTTATGGTGCCGACGACCCTAAAAGAGGATTTTCTCGCGTCCAACCGGCTATCCTACATCCTAAAACCCAAGTAGTTAAGAATGTGTTAGCGGAGGAATGTGGTGATTTGGTACGCCGCTTCTTCCTTCTCAAACGATAAGAATATGAAAAACATCATTGTACGCGTCCTGCTGGCGGCACTGACCACTGCGCTTATCATCTACCTGCTGCCCCAATACCACGCTCCGCAACAACATGCGGAGATTGGCAAACCTTGGGGCTATAGCCTTGTCGTCGCCGAAGAGGACTTCCCTATCTATAAGACGGAGAAACAACTCGAAGCCGAACGTGCCCAACTCCTCAAAGACTTTGCGCCGTATTACAAACCCGTTTCCGAGAACCTCCCGGAGTCCTATCCGCTCGTCATCTCTACGGCAGAGGCTTCGCGTTTAACACAGGAAGGCTACACCAAAATCTCCGTCCTCGAGGACAAAACCTATCGTGTATACCGGCTATCGGAAATCGAGACGCCCAAGTCTGTTTATGCCGCTACAGGACAGGAAGTTAAGCCAACCCTGATTTACGACACCCTTACCAATAACCGTATGCGCGAGGAGTGGCTTGCGCAAATCTCGTTGACACAAGGGCTTGTCCAAAAAGGGGAACGTATAGTGGACCAAGGCGAGGTGGTCACCGAAGAAACCTACCAAAAACTCATTTCGCTCCAAAAAGCAAGAGATTCCAAAGCGCTCTCTGCACAAATTCAGACATGGCGCTCGTTCGGCGAAGGCATGCTGGTTGTGTTATTTATACTACTCTTCGTGTTTTACCTCTATATCTTTAGACCTTCCTACGTCGCCAACTTCTCAACACTGCTGTTCTTTGCCACTTCTGCACTTATCATCATCGTGCCTTCCTACTTAATCGTACAGCAGGGATGGCATTGGGCGTTGTACTTAGTGCCTTTTGCGTGGGTGCCGGTGCTGATGCGCGTATTCTTTGATGCGCGCTCGGCGCTTTTCCTGCATTGGATAGTAGTCTTTATTGTTTCAATAGTTGTACCGGCACCTTTTGAGTTCCTCATCATCCAAATGTCTATTGGTATGGTGGCGGTGGCATCACTTAGGGACATGACCCGACGCGCCCAATTGGCACAAACGGCAATGTGGATATTCTGCGCGTATGCGCTCGCTTATACGGCAGTGACATTGGCTATCAACGGCGATTGGCAAGCGATTGATTGGCATAACTACCTCTTTTTCGCTATCAATAGCGTATTTATTATCTTTGCCTACGGCTTGATTTACATCTTTGAGCGCGTCTTTAGACTTCTCAGTTCTATGACGCTTATTGAGTTGGCGGACTTCAATTCGGAACTTCTGCGCATGCTCGCGGAAAAAGCCCCCGGGACTTTCCAACATTCCGTCCAAGTATCTTCCCTCGCCACCGATGCTGCGAAAGCCATTGGAGCCAATGCTTTGCTTGTCCGTACCGCAGCACTGTATCATGATATAGGTAAAACCGTGCACCCCGAGTTCTTTATTGAGAACCAACAAGATGGCGTTAACCCGCTCTTGGAAATGACGCCGGCTGATGCTGCTGCCCGAGTCATTAGCCATGTCACCGATGGCGAGCAAATCGCGCGCAAACACCACTTGCCCGAGACACTTATCTATTTCATTATTTCGCATCACGGCACTTCACTCGTCAGGTATTTCTATAATACCGCGCTGAATATGGGCATGACGGTGGATAAGGCTGATTATCAGTACCGAGGACCCAAACCATCTACCCGTGAAGCGGCTATCCTAATGATTGCAGATGCCGTAGAAGCACGCTCGCGCTCCCTGAAGGAATATACAGAAGCATCTATCGCTGAGGCGGTTAACCGGATGATTGATGCACAGATAGAAGATGGACAATTGGATGAAACCAATCTCTCCTTCCATGACCTGCAGGTAATCAGAAACCTCTTCAAAGAGAGGCTGACAGCCATGCACCACCATCGTATAGCATACCCCAAACTCAATGAGCAGCACTAAGCCTATATATTTAGCCCCGATGGAGGATGTGACCGACCCGGCGTTTAGGCTCTTATGCAAACGCTTCGGAGCCGACCGCGTCTATACGGAGTTCGTCAACGCCGATGCCCTCATCAGGGATGTAGCCGCTTCGTTGCGCAAACTTAAAATCTCCGAGGCGGAGCGACCGGTTGCCATTCAGATTTACGGCAAAGATGTGGAGTCTATGGTCGAGGCGGCGAAGATTGTAGAACAGGCGAAACCGGACTTCCTTGACCTCAATTTCGGCTGTCCCGTCAAAAAGGTTGCCTCGAAAGGTGCCGGAGCCGGATTACTTCGCGAACCGGATAAAATGCTTGCCATTGCCCGTGCTGTCGTGAAGGCGGTTAAGATTCCCGTTACCGCCAAAACGCGCTTAGGCTGGAATGATGAGAGCAAAATCATTGTCTCACTCGCTGAGGCTCTGCAGGACTGCGGCATTACTGAGTTGGCTATCCATGGACGCACACGCGCGCAAATGTACACAGGGGACGCCGATTGGACCTTGATTGGCGAGGTCAAAAATAACCCCCGTATGCGCATACCCATCATCGGCAACGGCGATGTCACAACCCCCGAGAGAGCCAAAGAATGTTTTGACCGCTACGGCGTGGACGCTATCATGATTGGCAGAGCCACGTTCGGCAACCCGTGGATATTTGAAGATATTAAACGCTATTTGGCGGGCGAAGAACCGCTTGAGCGCTCAATGGCGTGGTGCGTTGACATTCTCAAAGAACATGTCCTCCGCTCTATCGAGTGGGTGGGGGATGAGAGAAAAGGAATTGTACATGCCCGCAGACATTTTGCTAACGCACAGATTTTTAAAGGACTATATGACTTTAAACAAACCCGAATAGCCCTCCTTAGGGCGGAAAACAAAGAGGAACTCTTTGCCATCATGGACGATATAGTGGATAAATGGGGATAAAAAAGGACTCCTTAGAGTCCTGCGGAAAGTGAGGGATTCGAACCCCCGAACCCTCGCGGGTCAACGGTTTTCAAGACCGCCGCTATCGACCACTCAGCCAACTTTCCATGCGATTCGGACTGCAAAATTATATAATTTAAACGATATACGCAAAAATATTTTGATTTTTTATTGAAATTGTGCCAAAACATGAGATATTTAGCGAAAACATTTAAGGGACTTGAGTCGGTCTTAGCCCAAGAATTGATGAATCTTGGTGCATCAAATGTGCGAGAAGCCAAACGAGCGGTCACCTTTGAAGGCGACAAAGCGCTCCTTTATCGGGCAAACTTATGCCTCAGAACTGCTTCGCGCATACTGATGCCCATTCTCACCTTCAAAGCCAAAGATACTGATAGCCTCTATGAGCAACTCAAAGCATTGGATTGGTCGGCATATATGACTGCGAAGACCACCTTTGCTGTTGACGCAACCGTCTATTCGGATTTCTTTAGGCACTCTGAGTTCCTTAGATACCGCGTCAAAGATGCCATTGTCGATTATTGGAGAGACAAAACGAGCGAAAGACCTTCGGTCAAAATTGACAATCCCGACCTGCTCTTCAATATTCATGCCTCGCAAGACATGCTCACCCTCTCTCTCGACTCGTCAGGAGAGTCTCTGCATAAACGCGGTTACCGCGTCGCAGCTACTGAAGCGCCTATCAATGAAGCACTTGCTGCGGGTATGCTCTTTCTCGCAGGATGGAATGGACAAACCGATTTCTACGACCCCATGTGCGGCTCGGGAACACTACTCATCGAGGCGGCGCTCATGGCACTTAATATACCGCCGGGAGTATTTAGAAAGTCATTCGCTTTTGAGAAATGGAATGACTTTGATGCCGACCTTTGGCAGGATATTTACAATGATGACTCGATGGAGCGGCCATTCCATCACCATATATATGGCTCTGATGCAGGATATTACGCTGTGCAGGCGGCGCTCAAAAATATCCACTCGGCGCAACTGGACAAATATATCTCCGTCCGCCAAGTACGTATTCAGGAACTCCATGACATAATAGACAATCACTCCTCCAATCACGGACCTTTGGTCATGATGAATCCGCCATATGGCGAAAGACTCAGCCATGACAAGGATGTGCTGCGGCTCTATCAGGATATCGGCACCGCCCTCAAGCACCATTTCGCCGGCGCGGACGCTTGGATTATTTCCTCCAATGAGGAAGCTCTCAAATGCATCGGGCTCAAACCCTCTGAGCGTATCCACCTCCTGAACGGAGAACTGGATTGTCTCTTTAACCACTATAAATTATTCACCGGCACGCATAAAGACTTTAAAAAAAATACAACCCGCTAACCCGGCAACCTAACAACAAAGAATATGATTAACATTAACGACTATAATTACCCCCTGCCCGATGAGCGCATCGCCAAGCATCCGGTTTCGCCACGTGACCACTCCAAACTGCTGGTCTATCGGGATGGCAAACTGAATGAAGACCTCTTTTTCCATATCGGGCAGTACATTCCTGCCGACTCGCTCCTTATTTATAATAATACGCGCGTAATTCAGGCACGTTTGGTCTTCCATAAACAATCGACGGATGGCCACGAAGGTGCGCGAATAGAGGTATTTTGCTTGAATCCTACCACCCCTTCGGACTATCAGCTCTCACTAAGCTCCACCACCGGATGCGTCTGGAAATGTATGGTCGGCAACCTTAAGAAATGGAAATCCGGTCCGCTTACCCTTCCATTCGGTACACAAGGAGGCATTCTCTCCGCCGAACGACTTTCCACTTCCGGCAATACCCATGAGATACGCTTCTCCTGGAATGATAGCACTGTCTCCTTTGCCGAAATCCTGGACCAATTGGGCGAACTGCCTATTCCGCCGTACCTCAATCGCCCCACCGAAGAATCCGACAAAACAACCTACCAAACGGTCTATTCCCGTATCAAAGGCTCTGTTGCTGCACCCACGGCAGGACTGCACTTTACCGACGAAGTACTGGACGGACTCAGGCAACAGGGGATTAAGATGGCGGAACTGACACTTCATGTCGGTGCCGGAACTTTCCAACCTGTCAAAACCGAAGACGCTGACCAACATCCCATGCACACGGAGATTATTGCCGTGCCCCGTCAGACTATTCAAGACATCAAAGATAACCTCGGACATATCGTTGCCGTCGGCACTACCTCCATGCGCACACTCGAATCGCTTTATTGGATGGGAGCACTCCATACACTCGCCGTCTCGCAGTTCGACCCCTATAACACTCTTTCTATAGCCCCTTGCAATTCCCCCCATGACTCCGCCGTAACTCCATCGGGTGCTGATCGGGTGCTGATCGGGTGCTCATCGGGTGCTGATCGGGTGCTCAACGAACCCCGGAGCATAGATCCGGATAACATCCCCGTAACATACATATCCACGGCTGAGGCGCTGCAAAACCTCCTCAATTACTTGGACGAGACGCACCAGGATACACTCCATGGCGAAACCCAAATCATGATTAAACCCGGATATACTTTCCGTGTTGTGGACCAACTGATTACCAACTTCCACCAACCTAAGTCCACGCTCTTGCTCCTCGTCTCTGCCTTTATTGGCAACGACTGGCACAGCGTCTATGACTACGCCTTGAAGCATGATTTTCGCTTCTTGTCTTACGGTGATTCATCTATCTTGTTTAAAAATGATAAAGATTCTTTAAATACTTAATAGTAACTAATACTTTTTGTAACATGAAAAAAATCCTTTCTCTTTTGCTCATTGCCTTCACAGCCCTTGCTGTTCAGGCGCAGGACCAAACGTATTCAACCTCCCGCTTTGTCGGTGGAGACATCTCTTTACTGCCTTCCTACGAGCAGTACGACACCCCCTACAAAACCAATTCGGGGGCAACTATCAATAACCTTGTGACCTATGCTGCCAATACCTTGCATTGGAATAGCTGCCGTGTACGACTCTTTGTCAATCCCGTTATCACCAATGCCGATGGCACCAAACAAGGCGAGGTACAAGACCTTGCATACGTCACCGCTTTAGGCCGTCGTATCAAAGACGCAGGAATGGCATTCATGCTGGATTTTCATTACTCCGACACATGGGCTGACCCCGTCAAACAGTTCATTCCTCGCGCGTGGGAGTCGCTCTCCGAGCAGGAACTCTATGACACCATGTACACCTACACGAAGGAATGTTTGGAAACACTTGTCGCAGCCGGCGCTACACCTGACTTCGTGCAGATTGGTAATGAAATATCTTATGGCATGCTTTGGCGCGATAACAGTGACAAGGCATACCCCACCAGTAAATTCTATAATGGAACGGCTGACCCCGCCTGGACACGATTCGCAGGCTTCCTCAACCAAGGCGCACGTGCCGTACGCGAAGTCTGCCCCGACGCCAAAATCATTATCCATATCGAAAGAACGGCCAAATGGAATTATTGCACCGATTATTTCCGTAACATTGCTGCCGGTAATGTGGACTATGATATCATCGGACTGAGTTATTATCCCTTCTGGCATGGCTGGATGAACAGCGCGGACGGCACACAGCTCAAAACAACATTGGAAGCCTTGCACAACTATTTCCCCAACCGCAATATCCAAATTGTCGAAACAGCGTATTACAATAACCATTTCCCCTTTACGAAAGACGCTGTTCCTTCCGGAAGTTATTACACAGCTGACACATGGCCTGCTTCCGGCACCGGACAAAAAGCCTACTTGGATGACTTGATTACGTTCTTGGCTGACTATGATTATGTCAATGGACTATACTACTGGTTCCCCGAAGAAAATGGGAATGGTGGCGCTACATGGAGTGCTTCTAAAATTGTTATAACCAACTGGATTAACCGCGGACTTTTTGACCCCAATAGCCATAGAGCATATGCCGGGCTCAATAGTTTAGGAGCCTTCTTACCCTCAACTCCGTCGACATTAGAAACGGTACAAACACGCCAAGACGGTATCTACTACAGCGTTACAGGATTACCTATGGGCACGGACTATGAAGCCCTTCCCGCTGGACTATATATCTTTAATGGTACTAAAATCTTGAAATAACCTGCTACCCCCTAACGGACATTTAACACAATGATTGATACCCATTGTCATATCGATGACCCGCTCTACACGGTAGATCTTGAGGCTTGTATTAAAAGGCAGCAAGACGCTGGTGTAGAGCAGATCCTCGTCCCCGGTGTATGCCTCAAAGACATGCCGGAGGTAATACGGGTCTGTGACCTCTATCCCGACTATCTGCATCCCGCCATAGGACTGCATCCCGAAAATGTAGGCGATAATTGGGAGGAGGAATTGGACGACATGGAGGCACTTCTGCACCGACATAACTTTATCGCCATTGGCGAAATAGGACTTGATTATCACTTCGATACTACCTATAAAGAGCAACAAAAAATGGCGCTCACACGCCAACTCCAATGGGCGGTTGACTTGGACCTCCCCGTCATGATTCACGCGCGGGACGCTACAGCAGATATCATCGACATACTCCGACAATTCCCATCACTTAGAGGCGTCATGCACTGCTTCTCGGGTTCCAACGAAACAGCCAAACAGTACATCCAAATGGGACTCTACTTGGGAATAGGAGGGGTTATAACCTTCAAAAATAGCAAACTTAGAGAACACCTCACCGGCATTCCTTTAGACCGGTTAGTCCTTGAAACGGATGCGCCCTATATGACGCCTGTCCCCTTTAGAGGACAACCCAATGAAAGTAGATATATGATTTACGTCATGCAAACACTCGCGGACGTCTATCAACTCCCCGTTTCTGCTATCGAAAGCACCACAAATGCCAATGCAAAGGCACTTTTTGGGCTAAAATAGAAAAAAAATAAAAAAAAAATAGAAAAGATTTGGTATATTCCAAAATAATTTGTAATTTTGCAAGCCGTTTGACAAGAAATGGATGAGTAGCCGCATCATGAGGCTTAGCTGCGAACGGTCAAGGAGAGGTGCTCGAGTGGCTTAAGAGGCACGCCTGGAAAGCGTGTAAACCCCAAAAGGGTTTCCTGGGTTCGAATCCCGGTCTCTCCGCAAGGAAGAACAGATTGATAGACGGAAGGCTGGCGTAAGCTCGCTTAACGACAGCCTATCGGGTATCAAGATGTGATTTCTTGCCAGGATGCTTCTGGCAAGAAATCGGGATTACGAAGAAATCCCGGTCCTTCTTGAGAAAGCCGCAGAAATCTCGGTCCAACGTAAACACTTAAGAACTAATACGAAAACATTAATAATTCAATTTTTATTCTCATGAAAAAAGTATTTGCTACCCTTACAGTTATCGCAATGCTTGCTTTTGGCAGCAATGCTGTAATGGCTCAACAAGCAGAAGCTGCTGCTCCTGCTCAAGAAGAACAAGTTGTTGAAGAAGCTCCCGCTGCTGAAGCTCCCGCTGAGGCTCCCGTTGTTGAAGCTCAAGAAGAAGCTGGCGGACTTGTCGCTCTTCACAAAACACTCAAAACGAAGTTTATTGAAGGTGGCGCTGGATTTATGGCTCTCACCCTCCTCTGCTTGGTATTTGGTCTCGCTCTCTGCATCGAGCGTATTATCTATCTCTCTCTCAGCAAAACCAACACCAAGGCACTTCTCGATGGCGTTGAAAATGCACTTAACAAAGGTGGTGTTGACGAAGCTTACAAATTCTGCCAAAACTCACGTGGCCCCGTCGCTTCTATCTTTGCAGAAGGCTTAAGCCACTATGGCGAAGGTATTGAGTCTGTTGATAAAGCTGTCGCTTCCTATGGTGGCATCCAACTCGGCTTGCTCGAGAAAAACCTATCTTGGATCTCCCTCTTCATCTCTATCGCTCCGTCGTTAGGTTTCTTGGGAACCATTATCGGTATGATTGCTGCCTTCGATAAAATCCAACAAGTTGGTGATATCTCCGCTACCGTTGTAGCCGGTGGTATTAAGGTGGCTTTGTTAACTACCCTCCTCGGTTTGATTATTGCTATTATTCTTCAAATTTTCTACAACTACATCCTCTCTCTCGTTGAAGGTCTGACCAACGATATGGAAGATAGTTCGCTCAAACTCCTTGACCTCATGGTTGAGTATGACGCTAAAAAGAAAAAATAAGATATAGTACCAATAACTAAATCCAAAATCACAATGAAAAATTATAAATTAATCTCCAGAATAACCCTGTGGGTACTACTCGCTTTGGGCATCATCTTCTCGCTGATGTTCTTTGCCGGTGGAGCTAACGGGTCTATGGAAGTGGCTGGTGATTTCCTGGATATCCCCCGTTTCACTGACCTCTATCTCGTTTGGAACTATATCCTCGTCATCTTGGTTTGCCTCACTACCCTCGCCGTCATTATTTGGCGATTCTCTGAGACACTCAAGGTGGACAAGAAAGGGGCTCTCACTTCCCTCGGTGTCGTTTGTGGCGCTATTCTCCTTCTCATCCTTTGCTGGTTCCTCGGCTCTACCGATGAGGTGAAGATTATCGGCTACGAAGGTACTGATAATGTTGGTAACTGGGCACGACTCGCTGACGCAAGTCTTTACCTGACATACATCCTCGTTTGTGCTACTGTTTGCACACTCGTTTGGGGTGTTATTTATACTAAAAAGTTGAAGTAATATGGCTAAGAAAATCCCCCAGATTAACGCCAGTTCAATGGCAGACATCTCGTTCCTGCTGCTGATCTTCTTCTTGGTTACTACATCTATGGATGTTAACCAAGGTCTCGCCCGTAGGCTTCCCGCTCCGATACCCCCTGACCAAAAAATCGAGGATACCGATATCAATAAGAGAAACCTCATGGTCGTTAAGATCAACTCTGCTAACCAACTCATGGTGCAGGGACAACTGATGGACGTTAAGCAGCTGAGGGCTAAAGCCAAAGAGTTTATCTTGAACGAAACAGATGATGCCTATCTGCCTAAACTCTTCGAAGAGGATTTCGGCGAACCTATCGGTGTACAACGATATACCAAGGAACATGTCATCTCTGTCCAAAACGACGTAGATACACAGTACCAAGCCTACCTCGATGTTCAAAATGAACTTGTCGCTGCTTACAACGAACTGCGTGACGAGTGTGCACGTAAGTATTTTCATAAAGGCTATAACGAACTCGATGAGGACCAACAAAAACAAGTCCAAAAAGTCTATCCTCAAAAGATTTCTGAAGCCGAACCTAAAAACTACGGTAACTAATTATGGCTAAGATTCGTCGAAACACTAAACGTGAGATGCCGGCTCTGAATACATCTTCTCTGCCCGATATCATCTTCATGCTGCTGTTCTTCTTCATGTCCGTTACGTCCATGAAAGAGGTCACCTACAAGGTGCAGTTCCAAAACCCACAGGCTTCGGAGCTGACTAAGCTGGAGAAAAAGTCCCTCGTGCGGTATATCTACGTAGGTACACCTATGGCCGAGTTCCGTAAACAATATGGTGCTGAAACACGTATCCAATTGGATGACGCTTTCGCGGAAGTTGGCGAGATTGGTGAGTATATCATCAATGAACGTTCTTCCATGAAAGAACAAGACCAAGGTCTCATGACCGTCTCCATCAAAGCGGATAAAGAAACCCGTATGGGTGTCATTGCGGACATTAAACAGGAACTCCGCCGTGCTTACGCACTGAAGATATCTTACGCTGCTACACAACGCACGAACTATTAATAGTAACAATCTCCTAATTTAGAATTGGCCGACTACTACATATTCAGCATAATCTAACGTATAAGTTTAGGAATTTACTATTAACGTATAAAGGAGCACCACACCGGTGCTCCTTTTACTTATCTCCCCTCAAACATATTCACGCACTCGCTCGCGCGTACGTACACGCATTAATACGCGTACGTACACGCAATAATATATACGTATATACGTACACGCACAATATATTAAAATGTTCTCTATGTAGTGTGATTCTCCTTATTTTGTCACATAGAAAGTACAAAATTGTGAAATATGAAAAAAAATTTTGTCATGTCAAAAATTTGTTGTACTTTTGCACCCGCTTTC
>OCVV011360116.1_pt1 | contig 37701 bp, 27 predicted proteins | sample 1539721 | NCBI WGS metagenome assembly OCVV01 (sample SAMN02144230, study PRJEB22623) | gut metagenome | biome: sheep rumen | host: Ovis aries | place: New Zealand | reverse complement strand
GAACTCTGCTGTCAAACTGAACAGCAACCACTACAACTATTGCAGTCCTGTGGCATTCTACGGCGGCAACTATACCCTGAACCAAAAGCACTCTCTTTCGCTCAACGGACTTTTTACGCACACGCTCTTCGACCCGTCGAACAAGAACGACATGACCGTACCCACCTCGTTCTTCGAGGCTGTCAAGGGGAATTCCAATCTGGCACCGCTGAAAGTCCTGGGCAACACGCTGTCGTACAACGGGCAGATAGGCAAGTCGAAGATTTCTCTGTCGTATGACAACAACATCTACTTCGACAACATCCTGCACCAGTATACTGCCGACAATCAGACCATTTTTGACACCCGCATCAACGACGGCACTTTCTATGGTAACATGCTCACGGTGACCTATGCCTACAGCGCATTCTCCGACAAGTTGCGCCTTAGCCTGACCGCCATCGAGGAATACAATATGCTGCGTGGCGATGAGTACGACACATCGAAGAACATCTTCCGCATGAAGGCATCGGTCACCTATCTGACGGGCGACTGGATGCTGAAGATGAACTACCGTTCGCCCTATACGTCGCTCGACATCCGGGAGCCTTACTTGATTCGTCGCCGTCCCGTCTATGAACTGCAAGTCAGTTGGAATCACAAGGATTGGGCGGTGGAAGCACTGGTACGCAACCCGTTCAGTCGTTACGACAAGCAGCACATTACGATGGACTACGGCTGCTATCGTCGTGACACTTGGAACTACAGCGAAGCCGACGGCTGCAACCTCAATCTGAAACTGACTTACAGTTTCGGCTACGGCAAGAAGCAGGAGCGGGGTAATACGGAAATAGACAAGCGAATCAACAGTGCCATCATGAGGACATACTAACCAGAAAAAAGTGTTTTTGCTTTGCTTTCCGCTCGCTTATTCGTACCTCTGACTTCGTCGAAGGTACTTTCGCTCGGGAAAGCAAAATAAATAACTTCGTTTTTTCTTTTGTTTTCCGCTCGCTTATTCGTACCTTTGCAGGCGGTTTTTAGAAGTTGTTCGGCAAAGATTTGGAGTTTTGAAAAGAAAAGTGTATTTTTGCAGTCAGTATGGAATACTGCATCAATGTGAGGGGTGCGCTGATGAGCCTGGCCGAGCCAGTGGTGATGGGCATCCTGAACTGCACGCCCGACTCTTTCTTTGCCGGTAGCCGCAAGCAGACCGAACGGGAGATAGCCGAGCGGGCGCAGCAGATTGTGGCTGAAGGTGGTCGGATGATTGACGTGGGGGCGTTCTCCACGCGGCCCGGCCACATGGACGTCAGCGAGGAGGAGGAACTGCACAGGCTGCAGGAGGCACTTGCCGTCGTACGGCGCGAGGTGCCGGACGCCGTGGTGAGCGTCGATACGTTCCGCCCACGGGTGGCCCGCCGCTGTGTGGAGGAATGGGGTGCCGACATCATCAACGACGTCAGGGAGCCGCTGTCCCCTACCCCGTCGGACGGGAAGGACGGCGACATGTTCCACGTCGTGGCAGCGTTGGGGGTTCCTTATATCCTGATGTCGCAGCAGGCATCGGTGGAGCTGATGCTCAGGGACTGGGCCGAGGAGGTGACGCAGTTGCGCGCACTGGGTGCAAAGGACATCATCCTGGACCCGGGATTCGGCTTCGGCAAGACGCTCGACGAGAACTTCGCCGTGCTCCGCGAGATGGAGCGGCTTCAGGTGATGGAGCTGCCGCTGCTCGTGGGCATCTCGCGCAAGCGCATGGTGTGGCAGACGCTGGGCGGCTCTCCCGACACGGCGCTGAACGGCACCACTGTGCTGAACACGCTCGCCCTGCAACGTGGGGCCAGCATCCTGCGCGTCCACGACGTCAGGGAGGCCTGTGAATGCGTGAAGCTGCTGCGCAACGTGTAAGGCGCCTGCGGCGCGTGTAAGACGGGCCATCCGGTTTGCAACATCCATGTTATTAAAATCGTAAATAAAGTTCATGCCTTTCGACTTTGGAATAAAAGACATCATCGACATCCTGCTTGTCGCACTCATGCTCTACTACATCTACCGACTGATGAAGGAGAGCCGGTCGCTGAACGTGTTCATCGGCATCATGGTGTTTGTGCTGATCTGGCTCTTCGTGAGCCAGGTGCTGGAGATGCGCCTCATGGGGTCGATACTCGACAAACTGGTGAGCGTGGGTGTGATAGCGCTCATCGTGCTGTTCCAGGAAGAGATACGTAAGTTTCTCTATACGCTGGGCGCCCACCAGCGGTTCCGCTCGTTCTTCCACTACTTCAAGAACAAGGACAAGGAGCAGGAAGAAGACAAGGAGACCATCATGCCCATCGTGATGGCCTGCATGAACATGGCGCGGCAGAAAGTGGGCGCGCTGATCGTGATTGAGCGCGGTGCACCGCTGGACGACGTGGTGGACACGGGCGACAAGATTGATGCGAGCATCAACCAGCGACTCATTGAGAACATCTTCTTCAAGAACTCGCCGCTGCACGACGGTGCGATGGTGATTTCGAAGAAGCGCATCAAGGCTGCGGGCTGCATTCTGCCCGTGAGCCACAATCTGGACATCCCGAAGGAACTGGGCCTGCGCCATCGCGCGGCACTGGGCATCTCGCAGGCTTCGGACGCCATCGCCATCATCGTGAGCGAGGAGACAGGCCGCATCTCGGTGGCCAACAAGGGCGAGTTCCGCCTGCGCCTGTCGGCAGAGGAACTGGAGGCTGTGCTGGCGAAGGAAATGTAGGGGGAACCCCACCCCGGCCCTCCCCAAACGGGGGAGGGGGCAGGAGCGAATTATCAATTATTCATTATTAATTATAAATCACAAAAAAAAATGGATCTATTACAACAAATCGTGGCACGTGCAAAGGCTAACAAGCAGCGCATCGTGCTGCCCGAGGCCGAAGAGGAGCGCACCCTGCGCGCCGCCGACCGCGTGCTGGCCGACGAACTGGCCAACATCATCCTCATTGGTAACCCCGAGAGCATCAAGGCCGATGCCGAGAAGTATGGACTTCAGAACATCGACAAGGCTACCATCATTGACCCGCTGAACAACCCCCGTAGCGAGGAGTATGCCGAACTGCTGGCCGAACTGCGCAAGAAGAAGGGCATGACCATCGAGCAGGCTCGTGAGCTGGTGAAGAACCCGCTCTATCTGGGTTGTATGATTATTAAGACAGAAGGTGCCGACGGACAGATCTCGGGTGCCCTCTCGACAACGGGTGACACACTGCGCCCAGCTCTGCAGATCATCAAGTGCGCTCCTGGCATTACCTGCGTCAGCGGTGCCATGCTGCTCATCACCAAACAGCCTCAGTATGGCGAGAACGGTGTTGTCGTCGTTGGCGACGTGGCCGTGACGCCCATGCCCGATGCCAACCAGCTGGCACAGATTGCCGTCTGCACAGCACAGACCGCTAAGTCAGTGGCTGGCTTCGAAGATCCGCGCGTGGCAATGCTGAGCTTCTCCACGAAGGGTAGCGCCTCCCACGAGGTGGTCGACAAGGTTGTTGAGGCTACAAAGCTGGCTAAGGAGATGGCTCCCGAGCTGAAGATTGACGGTGAGCTGCAGGCCGATGCCGCCCTCGTTCCCTCTGTAGGAAAGAAGAAGGCTCCCGGCAGCGACATCGCAGGTAACGCCAACGTATTGGTATTCCCCAACCTCGAAGTCGGCAACATTGGCTACAAACTCGTGCAGCGCCTTGGCGATGCCATCGCTATCGGCCCGGTTCTGCAGGGTATCGCCCGTCCTGTGAACGACCTGTCGCGTGGCTGCTCGGTCGACGACATCTACTACATGGTCGCCATCACCGCCTGCCAGGCACAATCGCGCTGATTTTCAGCCCGATTAAGAGAAAAGTGAAAAACGAAAAACGAAAAATCACGCTGGCATGAACGAAGAAGAGTCTGTTTTGATGCAGAAATCACAAGCATTCGCCACTCGAATAGCCACAATGACTGAATATCTGGCAAATAATCGTAGTAAGGTTTTTGCTTCTCTTTACGATCAGGTTTTAAGGTCTGGAACGTCGGTAATGGCAAATGTCAGTGAGTCGCAGTTTGCGCAGTCATCAGCAGATTTTATTACAAAACTTCACATTGCCCTCAAGGAAGCCAGCGAAACTCGTAGTTGGCTGAAGCTTCTTTACAACAAGTCAGTCATAACTGAAAGGGAATACGAAAGCATGCGAGCAGATTGTTCGGAAATAGTAGCACTTTTAGTCGCATCACTTAATACAGCAAAGAAGAATAGTAAGAAAACAAAGAATAATGACGAAGAATGAAAAAGGAACGAATAGTATCTACTGATTTTTCGTTTTTCACTTTTCATTTTTCACTTTAAAATTTGAATGAAATGAAAATTTTAGTACTGAATTGCGGAAGTAGTTCCATCAAGTATAAACTTTACGACATGGACGATGAGTCCGTGCTGGCACAGGGTGGCGTAGAGCGCATCGGCCTCGACAACGCCTTCCTGAAGCTCACCCTGCCCAACGGCGAGAAGAAAATCCTCATGCACGACATGCCCGACCACAAGGAGGGCGTGAACTTCGTTTTCCAGACGCTGCTCAGCGAGGAGTATGGTGCCATCAAGAGCCTCGACGAAATCGACGCCGTAGGCCATCGCATCGTGCAGGGCGGCGACCTTTTCGAGAAGAGCTGCCTCGTGAACGAAGGCGTGGAGGCCGGCATCGAGAGTCTCTGCGACCTCGCACCCGTCCACAACGCCGGACACCTGAAGGGCATCCGTGCCGTTGATCACCTCATGCCGAACGTGCCACAGGTCACTGTGTTCGACAACGCCTTCCACTCCACCATGCCCGCCCACGCCTACCTCTACGCTGTGCCCTACGAGCTCTACGAGAAGTACCACGTGCGCCGCTACGGCTTCCACGGCACCTCGCACCGCTACGTGTCGCATCGCGTGGCCGAGCTCATGGGTAAGGACATCAAGGACCTGAAGATTATCACCTGCCACATCGGCAACGGCGCCTCGGTGGCTGCCATCAAGGATGGTAAGGTCATCGACACCTCGATGGGTCTCACCCCGTTGGCAGGTGTGATGATGGGCTCGCGCTCTGGCGACATCGACGCCTCGGCCGTGACCTATATCATGGATAAGCTGAATCTGAAGCCCCAGGAGATGGCCGACTTCCTGAACAAGAAGTCGGGTGTTCTCGGCATCACGGGCATCTCCAGCGACATGCGCGACATCGAGGAGGCTGCCAAGAACGGCAACGAGCGTGCTCAGCTCGCCCTCCGCATGTACAACTACCGCATCAAGAAGTACATCGGCTCGTATGCTGCCGCCATGGGTGGTGTCGACGTCATTGTCTGGACAGCCGGTGTAGGCGAGAACCAAATCTCCACGCGCATGGAGGCCTGCTCGGGTCTGGAGTTCCTCGGTGTGAAGATGGATGCCGAAGCCAACAACTGCCGTGGCAAGGAGAAGCTCATCTCTGCTCCCGACTCAAAGGTGCAGGTATGGGTGGTGCCCACCGACGAGGAAATCGTCATCGCCCGCGACACCATGGAACTGGTGAAGAAATCATAAACACCAACCACCTGCTGAGACACCCCGCAACTCTCTGCGGGGTGTTTTTTTGTCCTTTCAAGGTTAAAAATCGAGAGGATTCCCGTCTTTATAGTATGGATATGATGGAACGTGACTACAAAAGCAAGTTGGAACAACTATATAGGCAGCATCTCGAAGAAATGTGCCTGTTGGCCGATAGCATCCTGCACAACTCAGAAGAAGCAAGAGATGTTGTCGGCGAGGTATTCGCGCGCATTGCCGAGCAGAAGCCACTGGTAGAGGCAGACAAATGGCAGGGCTATCTGCTCACGGCGGTGCGCAACCGCTGTCGCGACATTGTAGCACATCGAAAAGTAGAGCAGAAGGCGATAGTAAGGTTGAGCCGTGAGCATGAAGGCACCGATGAAGAAGTCGGCGTGGAGGAACACGAAGCTGTCGACATGCTACGCTTTGCCGAGCGGGAGTTGCCGCCGCGCACGAGCCAAGTGTTTGTCATGCGATTTGAGGAGAATAAGAGCTACCGCGAGATTTCACACGAGCTGGGTATCAGCATCCCGGCTGTCTACAAGCATGTACTGCTGGCCCGACGCAAAATCACGGCTCGCTTTGTGGTGAGCATAGCATTGTTGCTCATGGTGGCAGCAGCTGTGGCCGTCGGCGTGAGATTTGCTTTCCACAAGTCATCGGTCAGCCCTGCCGAAGAAAAGTCTGTGCAGACCGTTACGCAAGTGGAGGAGAAGAGCCAGCAGCCGCCAGTCACTGTCACTTTCGAGAATACTGCCCTTGCCAACATCGTGAAGCAGATTGCCGACTATCATCATGTCGGTGTCAGCATCCGCAATGCCGAGGCCGCCAAGTTGCGACTCTATTTCCAATGGAACCAGCAGGATGCATTGTCGGAAACAGTTGACATGCTGAACCGGTTTGAGCGCTTCAGCATCGTGCAGGCTGCCGATGGCACGCTCGTTGTGGAATAACATCCTTGCTGATTGAAACAAAGAGCATCCTCCCTATGAAGAAAACCCACCTCCTACTGACAATAATGTTGCTATTGCCCTTGCTGGCTCGGTCACAGCACATCAGCCATACCTTCCGAAACGTATCGCTGGCAGACGCCTTGATGACCATAGACCGCATGAGCGAAGAGTGGCAAGTAAGCTTCATCTACGACGACTTGGAAGACTACCGGGTCAGCTGCATTGTGAGCGACAAGAGCGTGCCTGAGGCTGTGCATGCCCTCATCGGCTATTACCCCATGCGCATCGAGATCAGCGAGGGGCACATCTTCGTGGAATGCACGCAGCGTTTGCCCTACAAGTTCATTGGCCGCCTCGTCGATGACAAAGGACAACCGGTCACCTATGCCAACATTGCGCTCTACAGTACAACTGATTCTACACGCATTGCCAGCGGGGTGAGCAATCAGGACGGGCATTTCACAATACCTTGCACGCAGCAGCAGGCACGCGTGCGCATCAGCCACGTCGGCTTTGTTACATGGTGGAGGCAGATGAAGATGACGAACGTGGGCACCCTGCGCCTACAGACAGCAACAGAGCACCTGCAGACCGTTGATGTAGCACAACAACAAGATGAGCTGCCAGTATATCAAAACAACTACAAGCGCTATGCCAACGCCGTTCGCAAGCGTGTCTGGTCGATGTCTCTGCCTTCTTTTCAGCTCACTACCGCCCCCGAGGCGTTCGCCGACAGTGGGTCTGTGATATTAGCGAAGTATGCGGAATTCAACATTCTGAACCAAAACAATAGCTGGCCCTTTGCGGCTATGTTCGGCTTGGTGGGTGCCGTAGGTTCAGCCGTTGCCACCAACAACAGCCAACACTGTTCAGAGCTCTGCCGTATCAGGGTGCTGCTCAACAGCGAGGAAGCGGCAGCACGGTGGGCTACCCTCGCAGGCTACCAGCCACGCATGCACCTCTGGGAGGCCGGGCGCTCGGTGGTAGGCATCCGAATCTGCAAGCCCGACGGCAGTCAGCGCGAAGTGGATGCCGATGAGGTGGTGTCGGCCATTCTGCAGAAGAAAATGTGGGCACAGCACAGCAATCCAATAAGAATCAAAGGTTTGCAGGCGGGCGACATTCTCGACGTGTTCTTCTTCAATGAGGAAATGGACGACATCGGGAAGTCTGGCACCTATATGGCCGACTTTGCCGATGCCGAGCCCACTCTCGACCTGTTATTCCGAATGACACTGATGCCAGCCTATCACACCGACCTCGACACGCACTACAAGCTCCTGACCCAACGAGGCTTCGACAGCCACGGCAACCATCTCTATACCCTACATGCCAATTACAACGACTGCCAGTCTGATGCCGGCTTGCAGCGTCTCAGCGTGGCATATTGGCGAGGCAAGCATGGTGAAAAGAAGAAGGAACATGCAAGAAAAAACGAATGAATCGTTATATATATTAATAATGTAGAGAAAAAAATGGAAAACATCACTCGAAAAAACATTGTGCACCTACTGCTATGCCTCATGGCCATCCAGCTTGCGGGATGCAGTCCTAAAGTAATCACCCACGTGGCCAACGAGCGCCCACCGTTGCCTGTCGACTCGGTACACATCTTCCTTTTCGGCGAGCGAATACCATCATCGGCCTTGATGATTGGCGACGTGGCCGTCAAGGACCGCGGCACCACCACGAAGTGCAACTATGACTATGTGGTTCAGCTCGGCAAGGAGGCCACGGCCCGGCATGGCGGCAACGCCCTGCAAATCACGGAGCACCGCGAGCCATCTTTCAAGAGTACCTGCCACCAGATTTTCGGCAACATGCTCTATCTCAACCCGACGCAGATGCATTCGGCACTCACCGACACACTGACGTTCATGCCTGCCGACGACACGTTTGGCGCACAAGTCGTCTATGCCATGAAGCGCAGCAACCCGAAGAACGTTATGAAACTCAGCGTTGGCCCGTCGCGCATCACGTCGAAGGTGTATTCGCCTTATGGCAAGGTACACAAGAAGATGGGACTCGATGTCATGCTGAACTACGAGCACATCGGCTACCGCAACTTCGGCTTCGGCTTCACGACGGCCTTCAACCGCACCACCTACGGCGGCATGAGCGACCAGACCTTCTTCTACGTCGGCCCCGACTTCGTCATCAGCCATGTGACGACGAAGAACTGGCGCTGGGACGTAGGCATCGGCATGGGCTATACCACCTACAGCGAGACGGGTGGCGGCAGTGGCGGCGGCTTCGGCGCACTGACGCGGCTGGGTGTGGAGTACGTACTCGGCAACCATTTCGCTCTCGGTGTCGACTGGAACATGATGCGTCGCACCTTCTCGGCACCTAAGGACTTCCACCTTGAGAAAAACGAGCGATACGGCTTCGACAGCATGAGCCTCACGGCTGGCATGCGCTTCTATTTCTGATTCGTCAAACCTTTTTATTAAAAACAATGAAAATCTCGCTTAGAATACTTGTCGGATGCGTAGCAGCACTCCTTGCCGCTATGCCGGCTAAGGCAGGCGAAACGGTTAAGGCCGACACGCTTATCACTGACACACTCATCACTGACACCACGCGCAACGAGCAATTGGAAAAATACCTCGACCAAGTGTTCGGGAAACGGCCGGAATCGCAGGCAGAACTGCAACCAGTCAAGCAGAAGAAGCGCTCAGCTGAACTACACGTGCTGAAGCTCAGCGGCGGTGTCAATCTGATTACTTCCGAATTGCAAGTTGGTGATTACACCTACGACCATCTCCTGGGACTGGAGTACTTGGCAGAGTATGAAAACATCTTCGACAAAGGCGGAGGCCGAGGACGGGGTGTGGGCTTCACTTTCAAGGGAAGCCGATACAGCGACGGTTATCTGCATTTCAGCCTCTACACCTTCGGCGTGAACCGCGTGTGGTGCAACATACCCTCGACGAGTCGTTGGCGCTGGGAACTGGCACTCGGTCTCGGTGCCAGCTACCTGCATGACAGAAGCGAATTCTATCGCTACAACTACTATGGTGACAACTCCAAATTTGGCTTGAGCGTCTTACTGAAGGCGGGCATCGAATATCGCCTGTCCAAGCATGTGGGACTGGGCTTAGAGACCAACTCCTTCTACCACATTTTCTTCGACAGCGATTCAAAAATGGACGGCAAGCCCATCAATGGCATTGTCACTACCGACGTGATGCTGGGGCCTCGCATCTATTTCTGACATGCCACAACGGGTTAGAAACGAAGCGAAAAAGCGGAGTGAAGCAAAAAAACTTGTAAAAAGTTGCACGTAATTCAAAAATTCTGTGTAACTTTGCACCCGATTTCAGAAAATCACCTCTCGTAGAGGAAGTTACACTTCCCTGCCACACAGAGGTTTTCGGGATGTAGCGCAGTTGGTAGCGCACTACGTTCGGGACGTAGGGGTCGGGCGTTCGAGTCGCCTCATCCCGACATTACAAAAGGATTTCTTCGGAAATCCTTTTTATTTTAATCACCCATATAATATAACAAGGTATGACTTTACCTTTCCACATCATTGAACTATTGAAAAAAGAGTCGGGCAGTGAGCTGCGGCTGCCGTCCGACTGTGAGGTGCTCTCGCTCGACATCGAGGGCAAGACGGGCGTGCACCTTGGTGCCACTACGCTGAAAAGGCTTATCGGGCTGGCTCAGGACGAGCGCACTCCCCATCAGAGCACACTCGAAGTCATTGCCCGTTATCTGGGTTTCGCCAACTGGGAACAGTTAATGAAGATTGAAGACAAAGGCAACTCCGACTTTGATGCCAATGACGACGAGCTGCGTGCCGACGACCTGTCGGCCGGCACACTGGTCGAAGTGACCTATCTGCCCGACCGTGCCATCATATTCCGGTATTTGGGCAATCGCCGTTTTAAGGTCGTCAGTAGTGTGAACAGCAAACTCTCAGCTGGCGACGAGGTAGAAATCCTCAATTTCGTGCTCTATCATCCGCTGCTTGTGCTCAATGTTTGGCGAAACGGCATGTCGCTGGGGCAGTTCACGGCAGGCCGCATTTCCGGGCTATCATCTATTAAAGTACTACCTGAAGCATGATTGATTCGTCACAATTCTCCGACCTCCAACCTCGCTATGAGGCGTTTGAACAACTCCACACGCAGGGTGCCACGTGCGATGCCTTCCGAGTGAAGGTGTTCGGCAAGCTGCATTTCCTGAAGCGGCTAAAGCCTGAATATTCCGGCGACATTCGCCGTCAGGAGGCTTTGCAAAAGGAGTTTGAGACTGGCTATCGGCTGGAACATCCCAATCTTGTGCGCTATCTTTCGCTGACCGATGGCGCCATCCTCATGGAATACGTGGACGGCGAGACACTCAGCCAGCGCCTCGCAGACCATCCCGAGTATTTCAGCAAGCGGAACACCGAGAAGCTCCTCCACCAGCTGTTGGAGGTGGTCGGCTATCTGCACAACCATCAGGTGGTCCATCTTGACCTCAAGCCCGACAACATCCTGCTCACCCACATCGGCAACGACGTGAAACTCGTCGACCTGGGGTGCTGCTACACCGACACCTATGCCGACACGCAGGGGCGTACCAGCAAATATGCCGCACCAGAGCAGTTGGATGGAAGAAAGCCCGATGAGCGTACTGACATCTATGCCATCGGAAAAATTCTGGAGCAGTTGCCCTGCCACCAGCACTTCAGTAAGGTAATCGCACGCTGTACAGCTCCAAATCCCGCCAACCGATATCAGACGGCTGAACAGCTTTTGCAGGCGGTAATGCCTCACCGTCGCCGCCGTTCAATCACTTTGATTGCTATGGGCATCAGCATTGTCATCTTGGGCGCTGCTATCTTTTTACTGTCTGGTCAACCAGCGCAGCAAAATGCTCAACAATCGTCAGTCAACGCTCAAGACACGTCCGTGCAGGCGCCCGTTCAGCCCGTTCGTCAGGAGACGGATGCAACGGTGAAGTCTCTTTCTCCTGTGGCGGATGTTCCTCTATCAGCCGAAAAAACACCGAAAGACCCTCAGGCGCTGATGAAGAAAGATTTCAAACGCATGATGGACGAGGCTTATCGCGCCACCATCGCTAACTTCTGCGACTCGCTGTTTCCTTCTCCCTCGCCAACTACGGGTGAGCGATGGGCAGAGCAGTCAACAGAATTCCATCGCCGCACCACAGCCATTGCCGACCAGTTAGTGAAGAAATATCCTCAACTGCTTGAGAGCGATATCCGCCAGGAAGCAGAAACTCGTTTCCAACATCTTGTAGCCTACGTATTCAATAAGATGCGCGAGAACGGCAACAAACAATAAAACAGAGCAAAATGGAAGAAATGGTCGGCCCGTTTCTTCCTTTTTTCATCATAAATCCCTATCTTCGCACCCGATAAACGAATTGTAATCCCAAAAAGAAAGGAAAATGTATGCTAAGTGGATGATTTTCAGAAAAAAGAACTACTTTTGCAAAAAAATACAGCTCACACTGAACGCTTTTTGCTAAATTATTCTTATCTTTGCACCGTGGCGGAAATTCCGTCGCAGACATGACATAGGAAGCGTTTAGCTTTCATCTGTACTGAAAAGTCTGGTAAACTTTAACGTAAAGCAGGTGATGGTGAACACGTTCTCTCCTTGGTCGGAATATATTTACATGATGGCTATCTACGTAGCCCATGCTTGATATATCCTCCAAGGGTGTGGGCTGTTTCTTTTATCTCTTTACAGGTTTTACCAGAGCCTTCAGTAGGATAACTGCAGGCTCACACCTTCCTTTGTGTATATGCGGAAACAGAAAAATAACCTTTATTAGTTATAAACAATTATATGAAACATTTAGTTAATAATGAATTACCAAAAGGTGATTATCGCATTGTATGCACAAAATGTGGAAGAGTGTTTGTTCAAGCACATGGTGGTTTAACTCAAGGAGGACTCGCATCAATGAGGTTATCTGAGAAATGTAACGAATGCAGGGGGGATGTTGTTCTTGAAACAAATCCAAATTGAACAAATAGGAGGAAGCCGAAAATCCTTCAAAGAGTAGGCATTATTGTAAAACTACGTTTTATGAAAAAGAATGCAGAAGTAAAAATGATTGCAAAGAATTCTCCTAAGGGTTCTTATGCCGCAGGTTGCCCTGCAGTTTCTCGTCACAATTGCAATTCTTGTGATTTTCTGTCATGAGGAACGGAGGGGGGGATCCCCCCCTCTAATTGTTAGAAACAAATCATATGAATAAACTCAATCTTTCAATCAGAAGTTGCTATGCATGTTAAACTCTCTAATAATAGTTTTGTTAGAATCCTAAATCAGGGCAAACTTGGGTATATCAGAAACCAGCTTCATAATACAGATTGCATGTTTAATGAGGTTGGAGCTGATTTCCTTAAAGAAATTACACGAGACTCCAAATCAATATCTTCGATAGTTGACCATCTATTAACAATATATGAAATAGAAAAAGATGAGTTGACAGAAAAATTTACAAACTTTATATCAGAATTATCTAAGTGTGGGTATGTAACTATAATTGATGGAAAAGAGGATATTGGTGACGAAGAATTCACCTATAATATTAATGATCCTAAAACTTTAGCATATAAGTTTGACTCTGAAGGAATAGAAGGCATTACATCAACTCAGAATTATATTTCGCAGGAATTCTCCAACACACCTTTTCTATGGTCTATACAAGTTGAAATAACTGGAAAATGTAATGAGCGTTGTGTGCATTGTTATATTCCCAATTATTGCAAAGATTCTGGCCAAGATATGCCTATCCATTTATTCAAACATTTAATTGATGAATTTGTAGAAATGGGCGGGTTGCATGTAACAATAACGGGTGGAGAAGCATTGATGCATAAAGACTTTTGTGAGATGTTAAGGTATTGCAGAGAAAAGGATTTGGAAATCACGCTCTTATCAAACCTGACAAGATTAACAAAAGAAACTATAAATGCAATAAAGAAATATAATGTTAGCATGGTAAATGCTTCTCTATACAGCATTGATGACTCAATTCATGATTCCATTACAAGGATTAAAGGATCATGCAAGAAAACTAAAAATGCAATAGAAGAATTGGTGAGGAATGATATACCTGTACAGATATCATGTCCTGTATTACAACTTAATAAAAATGTGGTAGATGATGTGATATTATATGCAAAATCATTAAAGACCAAAGCAAATGTAGATTATAATATTGTAGCTCAAAAGGATTTAGGAACTCAAAATTTGAATTATCGCTTGTCACTGGGTGAAATGGAAGGTGTAATAAAGCAAATTATTACAAATCGTGAAGACTATGTAAGGTTCTTAGAAGAGACGCCATTGGACAGTTCTAAAGAAGAAGATGATGCTCATCCATGTGGTGCAGCTTTTAGCATACTTAGTATAACATCTAATGGAGATGTAAATCCATGTTCAACATGGGGAGAAGTATTAGGAAATGTTTTCAAATCACCATTAAGGGAAATATGGAATAATTCTGAAAGAATCAAAGAAATAAGAAAGATAAGATTCGCTGATTTTCCAGAATGCCAGAAGTGTGATGACAGGGACTACTGCACAACATGTATGGCAAAAAATTATACAGAAGGAGGAAACCCCTTAAAAATAAATCCATATTTCTGTAAGGTTTCTCATATAAATAGAAGTGTTGTAGAAGAATGGAAGAAAAGGAATGATAGATAATCATGTTCATGTAGGTTGGTATTCAGATGGATATCATTCTCCTGTTGAAGTTTGGAAAGAAATGAGAGACGCTGGTATTGAGCAGATTGCTGTTTCCTCGACGTCTACATGTGCAGAATTGTATAAGTTAGTGGTTCAGGAAATGCGATGTTTAATTAGGCTTGGAGGAGAAAATGTACATCCCATATTATGGTTAACTCCTCGTATGCTAAAAACATGGGGTATTAGATATATGCTCCACTCAAAAATCCATTGGCAAGGTTTAAAAATGCATTGGGCTGCGCATCGAGAATGGTATTATAATAAGAAACTAACAAATGTAGCAATTGGCATTGCTCAAAAAATGAACATTCCAGTATTACTACATACTGGCGAATCGAAAGAGTGTCAACCATTTAATTTTGAGACTATTTGCAAAGAACATCCAAATACAAGTTTTATATTTGCACATGGTAGACCGATTTCTCAAACTATAGAAGTAATGAAACATTGTAACAATGTATATGTAGATACTGCTTTTATGCCTGTTGGGAATGTTATAAAATTAGTCCACGAGGGTTTCTTAGAAAGAATTTTATTTGGAACAGACATCCCAATAAATACCTTGTTTTATAATAAGACATCGTCTGAATACGCAAAAGATTGCCTGGAACAATTGTCAACGGTATTAAATAAAAGTCAATTTGAAATAATAACAAATAAGCAAATTTATAAATCACATACAATCTACTCACGGAAAATTTAAAGTCATTCTATATAATTAATCATAAAAGCTTTAAACAATGGAAAGAATTGATGAGATTAGAAGTCTATTTGACATTCTGTGTAACACAAATTTGACATCAGAAGATGATATTCCTGAGATTTCTTCTGAAGAAAAAGCAAATTTGATTAAACTGGTTAACAATGCTAAAGCTGAAGCGCAACGTTTACGCATAGTTGACATAATGAACAAAGTAGGGAAATAACTCACTATATTGTACACTCTAATTGGACTTATTTATAAATCCAATATCTCAGATAGTTCATCTTTATCTCCGCAGTCTTTGTGGAGATATAATAAAGTAAACAAATTAATAACTTAAACATTTAAAAATATGAGCGATAATCCATTTCAAGACGGTTTTGACAAATTAGTAAATTTTGCAGCGGGAATTATCGCTGCTATTATAACACCTATTTTGCTTCTTTTAGGACTTCTTTACCTTATCCAAGAGTTAACGGGGCTTAAGGCTTTGGACTGGTTTTTAAACTTATTGAATTAAATGAGCAGTATGACAGTATCAGTGACTTGCCCTAATTGCGGCAATGCGGTAGTATTAACATTAAATCCCCCCATCGCGGGAGGCTTTGCGGAGTGTTGCTATAATTGTGGTGCGACGGTTTCAGGTTCATACAGCTGGATCTCCAGTAATGGTGGGGTTCGATTCTACCATATCAGATCCACTGGTGGACAAAAAAGACGATAAGCTACAAAGTGGCATGATTATTATTTTCAACCTAAGTTTTGCACAATTCACAAATTATTTATAATGAGTAAAATATGTCCAAGTTGTCAAGAAATCTTTGACGACAATCTTTCATTCTGTTCACATTGTGGATCACGGCTTATAGTTAAGGTTACGAAGAAAATATGTCCAAACTGTCAAGAAATCTTTGACGCCAACCATTCATTCTGTTCACATTGTGGATCACGACTCATAGATAATGTAGATGTTATCCCCAACAGACCTCTTACTAAAGAACAAGTATCTGCGCTATATGACATAATAGTTTCTACTTCCGACCCAGATAGAATGACAAAACTTCAAGAAGTCGCTGAGTCAGGAAACATATATGCAATGAACAGCGTCGGTTTATGCTTTAATTATGGGCATGGGGTGAAGAAAAATCTCAAAGAAGCCGTCAAATGGTATCAGAAAGCAGCAGATGCAGGAAATGCAGATGCTATGGTGAACTTAGGGTGTTGCTTCGAAAAAGGCGAAGGGGTAAAGAAGAACCTCAAAGAGGCCATGAAGTTGTATGAGAAAGCAGCGGAACAGGGTATAGCTAGAGCAATGACCAATATAGGAAATCTCTACACTGTTGAGGGCCAAAAGAAGAATGATTATACGGAATATAAAAAAGCCGTAAAGTGGTTTCAGAAAGCTATTGATGCGGGAGACCCTTATGGAATGTCTGGCTTAGGGTGGTGTTACGAATATGGTTGTGGCGTTAAAAAATCATTGTCAGAGGCCTTCCGCTGGTATGCAAAATCATTGGAAAATGGTCGTGAGAAAGATGAGTGGATTACAAAAAGGATGAAAGCCTGCGACCCAGATGAACTCAAAGTCTGTATAACCCAAATTTATGTTGAAGACTATAACTTATCTTATAGACATCTAGTAGAACAAAAAGTCGGAGACATACAAATTGCCTTCACTATGGAGGTTGAAAATGTTGGGAATAGAACTGTCAAAATTGTTTGCAACTTAACACCTGACATAGATTCCTATCCAAGTCTTTCAGATGACGAAAAAATGATATTTGATGAAGATGGAACCAGCTATAATGATTTGGGTTGTTTTGATGGCAAAACTGTTAGCGGCTGCTGTTTTTTCAATTCTCTCGATTTTGGATTGAGGAAAAGTGGAACTTTTTTCTATGCTGGAAAGCTCTCTGCCTATGATGAAGAAAATGATTTACTTTCTACATGTAATTTTGAGTTCTTTATAGAATATAAGCATAAGATGTTTGGAACAGATGATTATTATTATGATGCATTATGAATGATTCGTAACGGAGCCTGATAACTTACGTTTCAGATAATGGGCTGAAATGCTGAATAAGAAGTATGGACTTCATATTGGCAAAAAGATAGATGTAACGCAATGCAAGCGGAGAGAAGGAACTTATTGGTTGTCCCAACTAATTTGAAACTCAAGAAACTGTTTGAGTAATAGAGATAACGTCGACGTCCTCAATGAACTTTATGTTCGACAATTCGTCAGCGATGCCGATAATTCAAAAAGGATTTCTCCGGAAATCCTTTTTTGTTTTAGGGACGCAGGGGCCTAAGCCAAAGGCCGCATCAGCCCGACAACAGAAAAAGCAATCGGTATTTCCGATTGCTTTTTTGTGTTAACGGTACATAGCGTTTTGGGGCAAATGTCACGAATTCCTTCTTGCCAAACGCGGTGTTGGGAAATCCATACAAATGATACCTTATTTGTTCAAGGCTCCCTCACCTGCAATTTCTTACGGTATTTGGCGATCTGGCGCATCAGCTGGCGGGTGATGAGGCAGGCGCGCGAGGGCACGGCGACAGCCAGCAGCGGTAGGAGATGTTTGGACGTGAGTCTGTTTTGAGTTTAGAAAGTGACGTAGGGGCGCAGGCGTTCCAGCACCTCAGGCGGAAACTCGGGCAGCAGGCGCAGGTCGTCCAGACTCTTCAACGGACCCTTCAGGCGTCGGTAGTCGTTGATGGCGCGCGCCATGTAGAAATCCACATACGGATGCTGGCGCAACTTCGAAAGCGACAGCGTGTTCAGGTTCAGCTTACGAACGGCCGTGGCGTCCACCTGGAAGTAAGGCAGCGCGTCCTCGGGAAATCCCTCTATTTCCAGCAACTGCTCCGGACTGACGAAGCCGCCCAGCCGCTCGCCGTACCTCGTGATGCGGCGGGCATAGTAGCTGCCGATGCCCGGCACGCGCTTCAGCATGGTAGTGTCGGCCTCGTTCAGTACGACGTGCTCGCCGGGCTTCAGCTTCACGGGGTAGCCAGCCTTCGTCAGCGGCACACCACCCTCGCTGCTGACAGCCTCAGCCCCCTCGCTACGGTTGCCCGACGCCGAGGGATAGTTGCCACCTCGACCACGCCCCCAGCCGCCGCGGTCGCCCACCAGTTCCGCCGCAGGCCGATAGTCGGCCGAAATGCGGATGTAGGGCAACAGTTCGCGATACTGCTTCTGCGTCAGTCCGTAGAGCCGGGCGAAGTCGCTGGGCTGGCTGAACACGCCGCCGTGGGCCCGATAGCGATAGATATTCCTCACCAGAAACGGTGGCAGCCCCAACCGTCGGAGTTGAGTGGAGTCGGCCGTGTTCGGATCGAAGGCAAACCGTTCGGCCTTCGGGCTCTGCATCTCGAGCGGCGCCGCATCGGCCGTGCCCTCCCCGAGGGCGCCATAGGCCCTGGCAGCCGCCGTGCCGTCCGTGCCGAGAGCCTCCTCCGCTGCCGGCGACGCCAACAGTTCGTCGTCGCTCAGGCTGCCCTGTCCCAGCATGTAGATGAGCGCCATGCACACCAGTGCCACCGCCAGCAGTACTGTCAGCACTATGCGTTGGTTTTTGTCCATGTAGAAAAACTCTCTAATGTGCATGTCAGGGTCAGGCTCGTTTTTGGACGATTCGTCGGTTTTCCATTGCAAAGATACAACTTTTTTCCACTGTATGCAAGAAAATCGAGAAATAGTTCTATTCCGCACCCCCACACTGGTGACCGTGCGTCACTTGATGACGATCTTTCTACCTCCCTGAATATAGATGCCTCGAGCCTGCGTCCTGCCGACGCGCTGACCGTTGAGGTTGTAGACGGCGTCACCCTGCCGTCGCTGCGGCTGCGTGAGGGTTTCCACCCCAGCTGCGGTGTTGCCCATAAACTGTCCGACGAAGAAGATGGCCCCATTGCTTTGCTCACTGATGATGTAGAGGAACGGGCGCGTGGCGTGGAACGTGGCATGTGGCGGCATGCCGGTGGTTTCACTTCCGATGACGGTCACGGCAGCAGCCTCCGTGCCTTGCTCGTCGACCTTGATTCGTGCCACCTGCTTCATCAGTCCGATGTAGGTGTCGCGATTGCAGAAGTCGGGGAACTCGGCCTGCTGCCAGTCGAAGGCGCGCGGCATGCCCAGTTCGCACATCACCGGCTTCAGGTCTACGTTGACCTCGGTCTCGAAGCGCGGCAGCTTCAGGTCGGTCTGGTGCATTTGGCTTTGGAACTGCCAGTTCTTGCCGTCGAGCACACTGAGCACGTCGCTGACGGTCTTTCCCTCGCGAGGCAGCAGCACGGTCATCATGTAGGCACCGTTGCCGTAGGGCAGCTTCAGGGCCTGGTAGGTGTCGTTGTCCATGTACTCAAACTCTCCGAACGGCATCCACATGACGGGCATCTTGTCGCCACCGCCGAACACCTCGTCGGCCGTGTTCGCTGCCTGGAAGGGATACGCCCATGCGCCCTTGAAGTAGAGCGCATTCAGTAGATAGCTCACGGCTTCAGGCTTGAAGTCGTCCTCGCTGAGCACTTCGCGAATCATGCCCTCGGTGTGGTCGCTGGCCCACTGGTTGATGGCGTCCCTCGTCAGCCCGTCGCTGAAGTCGCGCGTCTCGGGCGTGGCGTCGTAGTACTGCTGAGCCAGCTCCACGAAGTGCGGCCGCAGCACGTAGTCCTTGTTCAGGAAAATGTTGTTGGCCATGTCCACGCGCGTCTGCCCGTCGAGCTCGCCACTCTCAGTCATCATCTTGTGGCAGAACTGATTGATGGCCTCTGCCCCGGCATCGCCGAAGCCCAGCACCTGACAGATTTCCTGCTGCGTCAGTCCGGCGGCACCATTGTTCAGCATGCCCAGTGCACAGGTGACGCTCAGCGGCGAGAGCAGCAGGTTCTCCTCCTTGCGGGCCTGGCGGAACAGGCGCAGGGCAAAGTCGTTGTTCTGAGCCACCAGTTCACGTTGCGCTTCGCTCAGCTGGATTTGCTTCGGCGCCATGAAGTCCTTGTTGGAGAAGAAATTACCATCGTTCAACACATAGTCGAACGACTCGTAGTCGCAGATGCAGTCGGGGTCGGGAGCCAGCAGATGGCGCACCAGTCCGTAGTCCTTGAAGCCCACGCCTTCAACGCCCAGATAGCCCAGCATGTAGGGCGACCCGTCAGGACGCACGTTGCGATAGCGGTAGCGGGTGTACTGCTGATCGCCTACCTTGATGGTCTCTTCCACGGGCTCAGCATCCTCGAATCCCTCACCGCCATACTGCAGCGAGAAGTCTATCTGCAGGTGCTCGCGGGTGCCGTCTTCCTTATTGACGGCATACACCTTACCGTCGTCCTCGCGATAGGCAGCATAGTAAGCATGGCTTTTGGTCCGGCCATGCTCATCATATTCCGAACGATACATCTTCATGTACTGGCGCTCATTGATGACGGTGTCGCCAATCAGCGTGTAGGCTACGGTCCACATGGTCTCCTCCGGGGCGCCCTCACCCGTTTCCTCAAAGTGGTGGTAGATGTAGTACCACGTCTTGTGCTGTTGCAGCATCGGGCGGTGTGTGTCGGCGGCCCATGCTCCTGCCGTCGTGAGCAGCAGGCTGGTCAGTAGTAGGTAAAACTTTTTCATAACAGTATCTTTTATTAAAGTGAATCAATAAATTCATCCCATTGCGCGGCTCTGCCTTTCTGGCCGAAGGCTTTCTGGTAGAGACGGGCGCGTGTGTTCGAAATGCTCTGCCGCGTGTGAGCGGTCAGGAAGCCGATGCTCTGAGGCGGAATGCCCAACTTCTGCAACAGGCACACGTGGTACTCGTGGCTGCTCAGCCGGCAGAACGAGAACAGCCGTTGCGTGAAGTCGGGAAACACCCTGTTCACCAGTTGCTCCAGCTCTTGCCAGTCGCCGTCGGCAGGCAGGCTGCCGAGCTGGCTCATGCGGTCGAAGCGTTGATAGACGTCGGAGCCTCTGAGGTCGGGTCGTGCCGGGGCAGCGACCTGCGCCACGGCTTGGCTCTTCTGTTCCAGCAGGCGCTCCAGCCGCTCCAGCCGCACGGCAAAGAGCAACCGCTTGCGACGATAGAACTGCACACCCGCCACGAGCAACGCCACGAGCAAGACCAGCGCACCAATGGCGAGGATGAGAATCATTCTGCCGCGGGCGTTGCTCAGCCGCAGTTCGTGGTTCTCGCGCTCGCGCAACTGATAGTTGTAGAGGGCGTGTATGCGGCGCAGGGCCTCGCCGTCGGTGATGGCCGTCACCGAGTCGGTGGCCTCCTCAAAGAGCCGTAGACAGCGCAGTGCCTCACCAGGCTGGTTCTGCTTCATCGCAATGTCGGCCAGACCGCGGTAGGCACCCTGCTTGGCAAAGATGGTGCCCTCGCTGACCAGTGCGCGGTAGTAGTGCTTCGCCGAGTCGAGTTGTCCCGTTCGCATGCAGAGCTCGGCGGCTATGCTGTAGATGCCGCTGCGGGCCGCCTCGTCGTCGATGGCCAGCGCAGGCTCCAGCAACTGGCGCGCGCGGTCGTACTGGTCGTGCCAGACGTAGTAGGCGGCCAACTGGCTCTGCACGTCGGCAGCCAGCGTGTCGTCGCCGATGGTCTGAGCCAGCAACAGCGCCTGCTGGAAGTAATGAAGGCAACTGTCCTCGGGTTCGCCACCGCGATAGGTGTTGCCAATGTCGCGCAGGTCGTAGACCATGGCCGCCGTGTCGCCCAGCAGCGAGTCGCAGCGGTAGGCCTGACGGTAGGCGTCGAGTGCCTCGTCGGTCACCTGCTGCTCGAAAAACAGCGACCCCATCTGGCTGTAGGTAGTGGCAAGCAGAGGCAGCAGGCCGTCGTCAGCCGAACGGAGCATCTCCTCCCGTCCTGACGACTTGCCCACGACAGTCTCCACCGACTTCTGGAAATAGTCCAGGGCCTGCGGGGCATCCTTCAGGTCGCTGCACACGCGGCCCGCCAGATAGAAGGCACGGGCTCGATGGGCGGCGTCGCCGTGGCGCTCGTAGTAGGCAGCCAGTGCCCGGGCTTCCTTGTCCGACGTGTGTTGCTCGTAGCGCGCGTCGGCATCGCACAGCCGCTGCAGCCGGGCATCCATTGCTGCGCGGTCGTCGGCCGAACAAGCGACAAGCACCGCGAGCAGCACGGTAGCGAGCAGACGTGAAATGTCAAAAATCGTCGGTTTCATCGGGAGTATTTTCTTTTTTATATATAATCATTGTCGCTTTTCATCTCACAGGTTCAGGATTCATCCAGTCCATGTCGAAGAGCATGAGGTCGTGCCATGCCTGCTCGAAACTCACGCTGGCGGGCTGTCCGTTGCCGTCGGTGTAGCGCTCGGTGAAGATGATGCGCCTGCCGTCGCGGCTGATGCTGAGGTTGGCATCGGCAGAGCCTGCCACATCGGCGTAGATCCATCGTGCAACTTCCTCCCACTGGCATTCCCACACCATCGTGCTGCCCACGACCCGCGTGTGGTCGTCGTTCCAATTCAGACTGATCGTGCAGTCGCTGCGCAGCCAGTTGCTGCAGGCGTGATAGGTTGACGTGGCTGCATCGTAGGTGCCGAAGGGCAGCTGGCGTGGCAGCAGCGATGCCGGCAAGCGGGTCGCTTCGCCGTTCCACCACATCAGCAGCAGGCGCGCCTCATCGAGGGGGCAGCCTTCCAGCAGAGGACCGAAGCCGACGCTGATCTCGTGGTTGCTCGTCCAAAGCGCATAGTCGGCAGTCTCGGGATTGCCAAGCCACATCGCACTGCTGGTCAGGCGCAGTCGGCGCTGTCGCGACAGTGTGCGGCGCGTGTAGCCATGTCGCCCGTTTCTGCCGGTAGGTTCGCATTCGTCATCGTAGTTATTCATCCAATATTCATCCAACAGAGCTTCGTTGTCTGACTCCACGCGGTAGCGCAGTCCGGTGCAGAGACCGTTCTTCGCCTCCAATGCATAATAGCACGTATAATCCTTACTTGGGTCATTCCATTGCGGCACAAACACCGACGTGCCGTTCTGCTCAGCGTTGTACCACCCCACCTTCCTGCTGTCGTCGTCCTCACCGCCAATGCTGATGTCAGCAATCTGGCCCACCTTGTACACGGCACCCTTGCCCACGAACAGCATGCTGTCCACGGCTTCATAGCAGAGCGTGTCGCCCTCAAACACCTTCAGCGTCTGAGGCGCCTTGCCGTCGGCTAGTTGCACCTGCACCAGTTGCTGCGCCCAGGCCGTCGGCCCGAGCGTTACGATGAGGCTTAGCAGTATGATGAGTTTTCTCATTTTCGTTTTCCTTCTTGATGTCTTTCAGTCGTTTTCGTGCTGCAAAATAAGGAAAAAGAAACGATAACGCCAAATATTCTTGTTCACAAATTGTTCACAAATGCCCGCCACCAGTATCTTTCTGGTACCCAGAGCAGTGCTTTCGGGAAAAAACAGGTCTGTCGGTCCCTGCTTTTGCTGCATCAAAAGCATTGAGTTGATGCAGTAAATTGAGTTGATTTGCACGGCAAATTAACTTGAATTGCACGGCAAATTGAGTTAGTTTTGTTTTGTAGCCAAATAATTTGGGGGAATGGAAAAATGTTTGTACCTTTGCGTGGAAATCTATTTTTTATAAAACTGAGAATCATGAAAAGAATCCTTTTTCAAACCCTGTGGATGGCTATGCTCATGCTGATTCCAGCTACGGCCATGGCGAAGAAGAAACAACCGAAACCGATGACCGACCGCGAGTACTGGTGCTCGCAGGCATATAAGATGGCTCAGCCCGTACTGGAGAACATGGCGAAGGGCGAACTGCAGAAGAACATGCAGCTGGAAGTGAGCCCCAACTGGGACGGACGGTCGAAGAAGGTGGCCTACATGGAGACCTTCGGCCGACTGATGGCGGGTATCGCGCCGTGGCTGTCGCTGCCCGACGACGAGACTGCCGAGGGCAAGCAGCGCCGACAGCTGCGCGAATGGGCACTGCAGGCTTACAAGAATGCCGTTGACCCCGAGAGTCCCGACTATCTGGCGTGGCGCGGCCACGGGCAGGCGCTGGTGGATGCTGCCTACGTGGCGGAGTCGTTCGTCAGAGGCTACGAGGCCTTGTGGGTGCCGCTCGACGAAGTGACGAAGCAGCGCTACTTGGAAGAGTTCAAGCAGCTGCGCCGCGTGGAGCCTCCCTACACCAACTGGTTCCTGTTCTCGTCGGAGATAGAGTCGTTCATTGCCAAGGCCTTCGGCACGAAGGAGTATGACGACTTCCGCGTGATGATGCCTATCCGCAAGGTGGAAGAATGGTATGTGGGCGACGGCTGGTATGCCGACGGCCCCGTGTTCGCCTTCGACTACTACACGTCGTACGTCTTCCATGCCATGTATCTGGAGACGTTGCAGAACATGATAGACGCCAACCAGAAAGGCACGCGACTGGAATATAAGAAATACTACGACCGCGAGCTGAAGCGGGCACAGAAGTTTGCCATCATCCTCGAGCGCTTCATCTCGCCCGAAGGCACCTTCCCCGTCATCGGCCGCTCGACGCCTTACCGCACGGCCGCCATGCAGCCACTGGCGCTGATGGCATGGTATCAGACGCTGCCGAAGGACCTGACGAACGGACAGGTGCGCGCCGCGCTGACGGCAGTGCTCCACCGCATGTGGGACCACCAGAACAACTACAACGAGGGCGGCTATCTGACCATCGGCTTCTGCGGCTCGCAGCCCGGCACCGCCGACTGGTACACCAACAACGGCTCGCTCTACATGGCGTCGCTGACGTTCATGCCGCTCGGCCTGCCCGCCGACCACGACTTCTGGACCTGCCCGGCCGAGGAGTGGACGCAGGTGAAGGCCTGGAACGGCAAGCCCTTCCCGAAGGACCACCGCTGGGGCGACAACATCCAGACAAAGGATAAGTGGTAGAACCTCCCCCCAGCCCCTCCTAGGAGGGGAGGGCCTGACGGGGTGGAGAGCCTCCCCCAGCCCCTCCGAAAGAGGGGAGGGCCTGACGGGTATGGGAAGGAAGGAATATATAGGGAAAAGACTTTGAGCTATCATTTTGAAATATAATAATGTTTATAATAGAAAACAGCATGAAGAAGATTAAGACTGTATTAGCACTGTTGGCAACGGTCATCACGCTCCCCTCCTTCGGAGAGGTTGGGGGAGGTACCACTTCGCAGCAGGTGCGCGACATCGTCTACAAGGTGAATAACACGTGGCAGATGAACCATGAGCAGGAACGCTCGTTCTGGGACCCGGCCGTCTATCACACGGGCAACATGGAAGCGTTCTTCACGTTCGGCAACGTGGCGTGGATGAACTACTCGAAGGAGTGGGCCGACCGCAATCTTTGGCAGGGCGCCCGCGAGAAGGACTCGTCGAAGTGGAAGTACAAGCAGTACGGCGAGTCGATGCAGCACGTGCTGTTCGGCGACTGGCAGATTTGCTTCCAGACCTACCTGGACCTGAACACAGTGTTCCCGGCCGACTACAAGGTGGCACGCGCCAAGGAGGTGATGGGCTTCGAAGCCGATTCTGAGGCCGACGACTACTGGTGGTGGGCCGACGCCCTCTACATGGTGATGCCCGTGATGACAAAGATGTACAAGCTGACGGGCGACGAGAAATACCTCGACAAGATGTATGAGAACTGGAAGTATGCCAACTCCATCATGTACGACGAGGAGACGGGCCTGTACTTCCGCGACGGCAAATACGTCTATCCGAAGCACAAGACCGCTGCCGGCAAGAAGGACTTCTGGGCCCGCGGCGACGGATGGGTGCTGGCAGCCTTTGCGAAGGTGCTGAAGGACCTGCCGAAGAAGCATAAGAACCGCAAGGAGTACGTCAGCTTCTACCAGCGTCAGGCTGCCGCCGTGGCTGCCTGCCAACAGGAAGAGGGTTACTGGACGCGCTCAATGCTCGATCCCGAGCAGGCACCCGGCCGCGAGACCTCAGGCACGGCGCTGTTCTGCTACGGACTGCAGTGGGGCATCAACAACGGCGTGCTCGACGCCAAGAAGTATCAGCCTGTGGCCGACAAGGCATGGCAGTACCTCGCCACCATCGCCCTGCAGCCGGATGGCACCGTGGGCTATGTGCAGCCCATCGGCGAGAAAGCCATCCCCGGACAGGTGGTCGACCAGAAATCGACGTCGAACTTCGGCACCGGTGCCTTCCTGCTCGCCGCCTGCGAGTACTATAGGCATTTGCAGAAATAAAAGGGGTATAACCCGACAAATGTCTTAGACTCCATGAACTCCTTGGACTCCATGAACTCCTTGAACTCCTAAAAAATATGCGTATACTCATTGTAAACACAAGCGAACAGACGGGAGGGGCGGCAGTGGCTGCCAACCGCCTGAAGGATGCGCTCATCAACAGTGGCGAGAAAGCCAAGATGCTGGTGCGCGATAAGGAGACCGACGACCTCACCGTGGTGGGGCTGGGCCATTCGTGGCGACAGCAGTGGCGCTTCCTGTGGGAGCGTTGGTGCGTGTTCTGGCGACTCCACTTCAGCACGCAGCAACTGTTTCAGATTGACATTGCCAACACGGGAGCCGACATCACGCGGCTGCCGGAGTTTAAGGAGGCCGACATCATACACCTGCACTGGATTAATCAGGGCATGCTGTCGCTGAAGAGCATCCGCAAGATTCTGGACTCGGGCAAACCCGTGGTGTGGACCATGCACGACATGTGGCCCGCCACAGCCATCTGCCACCTGACACTGGGCTGTCAGAACTTCAAGTCGCAGTGCCGCCGATGCAAATACCTGCCGGGCAAGGGCGGTGACAACGACCTGTCGGCCCGCGTGTGGCAGCGCAAGCAGGCCATGCTGCGCGGTCGCAATATCTGGTTTGTGGCCTGCAGCAAGTGGCTGGCCGGCGAGGCTAAGAAGAGTGGGCTGCTGAAGGGACAGAGCATTACCAACATTCCCAACCCCATCGACACGCGCGTGTTCTGCCGACAAGACAAGGCGGAGGCACGGCGACGGCTGCAACTGCCCGAAGACAAGCGACTGGTGCTGTTCGTGTCGCAACGCGTCACCAACGAAAACAAAGGCATGCAGTATCTCATCGATGCCTGCACGACGCTAACCGCACAGCATCCTGAGATGGCGCAGAACACGGGCGTGGTGGTGCTGGGCGGCCATGCCGAGGAGATAGCCGACCTGCTGCCGTGGCCGACCTACGCGCTGGGCTACGTCAACGACACCCGCCGCATCGTGGATGTCTACAACGCCGCCGACGTGTTTGTGCTGCCGTCGCTGTCGGAGAACCTGCCCAACACGATTATGGAGGCCATAGCCTGCGGCGTGCCGAGCATCGGATTCAACGTGGGCGGCATACCCGAGGAGATTGACCACCGGCAGAACGGCTACGTGGCTAAATATCGCGATGCCAACGACTTGGCGGCAGGCATTCGCTGGGTGCTGGACGAAGCCGACCGCGACGTGCTCAGCCGAAACGCCGTACACAAGGTGCACAGCAGCTATTCTGAGCAGAGCGTGGCCCTGCGCTACACGGAGGTGTACTACGAGGCCATGGCCCATAAGATGTTGAACATTTAGGATAAGACTGTTATGATAAAATTTTCCATCATCACCTGTACCTACAACGCGGCCAAGGAGGTGGGACGCACGCTCGACAGCGTGTTGGCCCAAACCTACCACCACGTGGAACACCTGATCATCGACGGGGCGTCGAAGGATGCCACGATGCAACTGGTGCGCGCCTACGAGCGGGAGTCGGAGGAGGCTGAGAACGACCACGAGCTGGTGGTAATCAGCGAGGCCGACAGCGGTCTCTACGATGCCATGAACAAGGGCATCGGCATGGCGAAGGGCGACTATGTGGTGTTTCTGAATGCCGGCGACGTGTTTCCCTCGCCCGACACGCTGGAACTCATCGCAGGGTCGGTGGGCGACGGCGAGGCGCTACCCGGCGTGCTATACGGCGACACCGACATCGTGGACAACGCAGGGCGATTCCTACGCCACCGCCGCCTGGCACCGCCTGCCGAGGGACTGTCGTGGCGCTCGTTCAGCGAGGGCATGCTGGTGTGCCATCAGGCTTTCTACGCCCGCACCGACCTGGCCAAGCGCAACCTCTACGACCTGTCGTATCGTTTCAGCGCCGATGTGGACTGGTGTATCCGCGTGATGAAGGAGGCCGAACGGCAGGGGCTGCCGCTGAAGTATGTGGGCATGGTGGTCGTCAACTATCTCGATGGCGGCCTCACGACGAAGAATCACCGCCGTTCGCTGCGCGAGCGTTTCCAGGTGATGAGCCACCACTACGGGCTGCCCATGACGATCTGGAAACACTTCACGTTCCTCTTTAGGTAGAAACCGCCCCCACCTATTACCTATCACCTATTACCTAATTACCTGCTATGCGGAATCGTCTTTTTCTTTTCTTATTGTTCGTATCCATCGGCGTTCATGCCAAACCGCTTGGAAAAGAGCAGGTCAGCGTGCAGAACCTGCGAGTGGAAAACCTTGTCAATCCGTTAGGCATTGGCACTCCCGAACCCCGGTTCTCGTGGCTGTTGGCTTCAGAGGCGCAGGGCGTCGTGCAGAAGTCGTACCGCATCCTGGTGGCATCGTCGGAAGAGATGCTGTCGCGTGGCAAGGGCGACCTGTGGGATTCGGGCGACGTTGTCTCGCGGCAACAGCTCTGGATTCCCTATGGCGGGCCGAAGCTGCGAAGCGGACAGCGACTGTTTTGGAAGTTGCTGGTGAACACCAATAAGGGTCGCGCTTCGTGGAGCGATGTGCAGACGTTCAGCATCGGACTGCTCTACGAAAGCGACTGGCAAGGCCGCTGGATAGGGTTGGAACGCAAGATGCCAGGCGAACAGATGGGCAACCACTCGCGCATGGCAGCCCGCTATCTGCGCAAAGAGTTCAGGCTGAAAGAGGGCGCCAGCGTGAAGCGTGCCACGGCATACGTCGTGGGACTGGGATTCTATGAGTTCTACGTCAACGGCACCTGCCTGAACCCCGACACGCGTCTGCCACTGCCCACCGACTACAGGAAGACCATCCTCTATAACACCTACGACGTGACTCCCTTGCTCAGCGAGAAAAATGCCCTCGGCATGGTGCTGGGCAATGGCTACTACTATGCCATCCGGCAGGACAAGCCCTACAAGAACACCCACTTCGGCTATCCGAAATGCAGGGTGAACGTGGTGGTGGAATATGCCGACGGTACACGCGAAGTGTGGAAGACCGACGAGACGTGGCGCGTGACGCCCGACGGACCTATTCGTGCCAACAACGAGTACGACGGCGAGGAGTATGATGCGCGCCGCGAGATGACGAGCTGGAGCAGCGTGGGCTACGACGATTCTGCCTGGCTGCAGGCCGAGCGCACAGCCCTTCCCACTGGCACGCTGCGCGGGCAGACGGCACCGCCCGTAGTAGTCAGGGAGAGTGGTTGCCAGGTTGTCAGGCAGATTACGACGGGCGATGGCCGGTCGGTCATCCTCGACTTCGGCCAGAACCTCTCTGGAGTGGTAAGTTTCCGTCCGTCAGGCCATGCCGGCGACACCATCCGCCTTCGTTTTGCCGAACGGCTGCAGGGCGATACGGCTCTCTACACCGACAACCTGCGTGCCGCCCTGTGTGAGGATGTGTATGTCTGCAGCGGTCAGGAGACGGCTGCTACCTGGTGGAAGCCGACATTCATCTCGCATGGCTTCCGCTATGTGGAGGTGAAGGGGATGCCCGTCGTGCAGCCTGCCGACTTCCAAGTCTTCACCGTAAGCGACGATATGGTTGCCGAGAGCCAGCTGACAACTTCCGATACCATTCTGAACCGCATCGTTCAGAACGCCCGCTGGGGCATACGCAGCAATTATCACGGCATGCCCATGGACTGTCCGCAGCGCGACGAGCGCATGCCCTGGCTCGGCGATCGCACGATGGGCTCGCTGGGCGAGAGCTACCTCTTCCAGAACGAACGCTTGTATGCCAAGTGGATGCGCGACATCTGCGAGGCACAGCGCTCTGACGGTTGCCTGCCCGATGTGGCACCGCTGTTCTGGAATTACTTTACCGACAACGTCACCTGGCCTGCCGCCCTGCCGTTCACGTGCGATATGCTGTGGCGACAATATGGCAACAGCAGGCCTCTTCGTGAAAGCTATCCGGCCATCAAGAAATGGATTGCTCATCTCGTCGATACCTTCAGCGACGACGACGGGCTGATCACCAAAGACACCTATGGAGACTGGTGCGTGCCACCCGAGCGCCTCGACCTGATTCATAGCGAAGACCCTGCCCGCAAGACCGACGGCACGCTTATTTCTACGGCCTACGTCATTCGCGTCCTGCAGCTGCTTCGCGATTTTGCCCTTGAACAGGGACTCACCGCCGAGGCTGACTCGTTCGTGGTGCAGGCGCAGAGAATGTCGGAGGCGTTCAACCGCCGCTTCTTCCATGACGGCCACTACGGCAACAACACCGCCACGGCCAATCTACTGCCCCTGGCCTTCGGCCTTGTGCCCGACGGCAGCCGTGAGACGGTAGTGAGAAGCCTGGTCGAGAATATCGTCGAGAAAAACCAGTGCCACGTGTCGTGTGGCGTCATCGGCATCTCGTGGCTTCTGCGGGTGCTCAGCGACAACGGACGTGCCGACTTGGCTTGGCGCATTGCCACCAATAAAACTTATCCGTCGTGGGGCTATATGGCCGAACACGGGGCAACAACAATCTGGGAACTCTGGAATGGCGACACCGCCAACCCCGCTATGAACAGCGGCAACCACGTGATGCTGCTTGGCGACCTGCTGACGTGGTGCTATCAGTATCTGGCGGGGGTGAAGCCCAAGCGACCCACCCCCCAGCCCCTCCCTATCAGTGAGGGGAGTGAAATGCCTTTGCAAACTGCGAACCTTCAAGCTGAGAGAGTATCTACTCCCCTCCCTTCACGGGAGGGGCAGGGGGGTGGGTCTTCTGCTTCCTTCCTCCTCGCTCCTGCCTTCACCATCCCCGACTGCTTCGGCGTCGATGCCACTTATGAGTCGGCCTACGGAACCATTGCCAGCAAGTGGAAGAAAGACGGGCGGCATGTCACGTGGCACGTGATGATTCCTGCCAATACGACGGCAGAGGTTCATCTGGCTGACGGCACCGTAAAAACCATCGGCTCAGGTTCCTACACCTTTGAGGCAGTGACACCCCTTGCCGCCGACTGCCTGGCCGAACAGGAGTTTATCGACGACATGCCGGCAGTGCCTTCCTGCCACGCTTCCACCATCGTGGAACTGCAGAACGGCGACCTGCTGGCGGCCTGGTTTGCCGGACAGTACGAGGGACATCCCGACGTAAAAATCTGGACAGCGCGAAAGACAAAGGGGACCGACCATTGGACACAGCCCGTCGTTGCTGCCAACGGAACGTTTGAACCCGATACCGAGCAGGCACGCATAGCCGGTCTCGACAGCACCGACCACGGCCGGAAGGCGTGCTATAATCCCGTGCTCTGCCAGATGCCTGACGGCGAAGTGTTGCTGTTCTATAAGGTCGGACGCTTCGTGCAAGACTGGACGGGCTGGCTGGTACGCTCAACAGATAATGGGCTGACGTGGTCGGAGAAGCAACCGCTGCCCGAAGGATTCCTCGGCCCCGTGAAGAACAAACCTGAGTTGATGGATGGTTATCTGCTATGCCCGTCGAGCACGGAGAAGGGAGGGTGGAAGATTCACTTCGAGCGCTACACCCTCATCGATGGCAAGCACTTCCCCAAGCAGGAAGACCTTGCCGCCCATGCCACGCTGATAGGTCCCATTGCCGCCGAACAGGCTGAAAAGACCTACGAGCAAGGCACGCGCTCGCCCATTGGTTGCATCCAGCCCAGCATCTTGCGTTTAGCCGATGGTAGGCTGAAGGTGCTCTGCCGCTCGCAAAACGGCCGTCTGGCCACCAGCTATAGCAGCGACCAGGGCCTGTCGTGGAGCCCAGTGACTCTTACGACGTTGCCCAACAACAACTCTGGCACCGATGCGGTGACGCTGCAAGACGGCCGTCATCTGCTCGTTTACAATCCCACGGCCACTCAGCCTGGCGCCCATCGGGCCCCACGCACGCCGCTTTGCGTGGCCATCAGCGACGACGGCGAGCACTGGCAGCACCTGGCCACCCTCGAGGATAGCCCCATCAGCGAGTATTCCTATCCGGCCGTCATCGTGGGGCGCGACGGAACGATCCACATCACCTACACCTGGCGGCGCGAGCGCATACGCCACGCAGAGATTAAACTTCGCCCGTAATCCCTACATGTTTGAGACAGTATTAGCATAAAAGAGAGGGACGCGGAATTCCGCGTCCCTCTTGCTTTGTATAATAAAAAATTGTTCCTGTCAATCGCTTATGAGTAGCGGATGAGCTGTCCGGGACGGATGCTGGAACTCTTCTTCAATCCGTTCAGCTTGCGCAGTTCCTCCACGCTCACGCCATACTTCGTGGCGATGCGGTAGAGCGTCTCGCCACTCTTCACCTTATGCACCTTACGCGATGCCGACTTCACAGCATAGTTCTGCTGCTTGCTCTCGCTCTGGCGGTTCTGGGCAGTGGCTGTGCTGTGCACGTCGGCAGGATTGTAGCTGCCATTGCCCTGCACACCACGCAGGCGAGTGGCCTCGCGTGCATCACGATCGTAGGTGGCCTTGCGATAGACGTAGAAGTCGCCCGTCACGTCCTGAGCACGGAAGTCGAACAGCACGGCCGGATTCAAGGCCACGCCACACAGGCGGGTTTCGAAGTGCAGGTGAGAACCCGTCGAGCGACCCGTGGAACCTCCCAGACCAATCACGTCGCCGGCCCTTACCACCTGATTCTCCTTTACCAACTGCTTCGACAGGTGACCATAGATGGTCTCCAGGCCGTTGTCGTGGCGAATCACGATGTACTTGCCGTAACCCTTTGCTTCATATTTCACCATGCGCACCATGCCCGAGAAGGCAGCGCGGATGGTGTCGCCCGTATACACCTTGATGTCCAGACCCTTGTGCTGGCGGCCCCAGCGGGCACCGAAGTTCGACGTAATCACGCGGCTCGGCGTTGGCATGCAGAAGTCGCGCAGGTCAATTTTGTAATGGTCGGGCAGCTGCGTGGCGCGGTGGGCGTAGATGTTGTTCCAGTCGGCATACAAATCCTCTGCAGGCAGACCGGAGTATTCGCGTTCCAGAAGTTGATTGTAGGTGAGGGTATCAACGGTTCTCATCTTCTTGTCGATCGGAGCCTGACTGGCCAGCAGATCCTGAGCCGAAGCGTGTTGGCCCGAAAGAGTGAGAATTACCGTAATTGCTAATGATTTTACTATTTTCTTAAAACTCATATTTCCTTGTTTTTTGATAGAGATAGGTGTCGATTTTCGTCACAATCAACAAAAATCCGCCGCAAAGATAACAAAAAAAAACTATAATTGTTGTATATCAGACCCTCAATTAACGGTTTTTATCATCTTTTAAGGCTTTACCGAACCACAATTTTCCGTCCTCGATGGATGTAGATGCCTTTGGGAAGCCAGCCTTCAGTCTCTCCCTGAAGGGAAGGAAGACGGGCTTTGCCGTCTCACGAAATGGCGGCCCAGTTGACGTTGGTTTTGCGCAGTTGGCGAAGGCGATTCCACAGCAGTTCATACTGGGGGCTCTGGCAGGTGGGATCGTCGTCGACGATGCGCTGGGCCTCGTCGCGCGCCATCTGCAGCAGCTGGCCGTCGCGAGCCACGTCGGCAATTTTCAGATCGAAGGCCATGCCGCTCTGCTGCGTGCCCTCCAAGTCGCCGGGACCGCGAAGCTTCAGGTCGGCCTCAGCAATTTCGAAGCCGTCGTTGGTCTCACACATGATGTCGATGCGCTTGCGCGTCTCGGCCGAGAGCTGGTAGTTGGTCACGAGGATGCAGTACGACTGGTCGGCGCCGCGCCCCACCCTACCGCGCAACTGGTGCAACTGTGACAGGCCGAAGCGCTGGGCCTCGAGGATCACCATCACCGAGGCATTCGGCACGTTCACTCCCACCTCGATGACGGTCGTGGCCACCAGTATCTGCGTCTCGCCCCGCACGAAGCGCTGCATCTCCTCCTCCTTCTCGGCGGGCTTCATTTTTCCGTGCACCTTGCTCAGCCGGTATTCGGGGAACGTGGCGCGCAGCACCTCGAAGCCTTCCTCCAGGTTCTGCAGGTCCATCTTCTCGCTTTCTTTGATGAGCGGGAACACGATGTACACCTGTCGCCCCAGATTGATTTGCTGGCGTATACCCTGATAGAGCGATGTCTGCTGGGTGTCGAACTTATGGATGGTCTGAATGGGCTTGCGTCCGGGCGGCAGTTCGTCGATCACACTCACGTCCAGATCGCCGTAGATGGTCATGGCCAGCGTGCGCGGAATGGGCGTGGCGGTCATCACCAGCACGTGGGGCGGATTCTCGCTCTTTCCCCACAGCTTGGCGCGCTGAGCCACGCCGAAGCGGTGCTGCTCGTCGATGACGGCCATGCCCAGCCGTTGGAACTGCACGGTGTCCTCGATGAGGGCGTGGGTACCCACCACAATCTGTATGCTGCCGTCCATGAGCCCGCGCAGTATCTCCGTGCGCCGTTTGCCCTTCACGATGCCTGTGAGCAGTTCCACGCGGACGGGCATCGTGCCCAGGAAGTCGCGAATGGTCTGCAGATGCTGCTCGGCCAGAATCTCCGTCGGAGCCATCATGCAGGCCTGGAAACCATTGTCCAGCGCGATGAGCATCGACATGAGCGCCACGAGCGTCTTGCCCGACCCCACGTCGCCCTGCAGCAGTCGGTTCATCTGGCGCCCCGACCGCATGTCGGCCCTGATTTCGTGCATCACGCGCTTCTGGGCTCCAGTGAGCTCGAAGGGCAGGTGCTGGTGGTAGAACGTGTTGAACACCTCGCCCACGTGGCGGAACACGTAGCCGCGATACTTGCGGCGCTGGTCGCTGGCATAGCGCAGGATGTTCAGCTGCACGTAGAACAGCTCTTCGAACTTCAGCCTGACGCGGGCGCGCTGCATCTCGTCGGGTGTCCGCGGATAGTGAATCCAGCGCATGGCCTCGTCGCGCGAGCACAGGTGGCGGGGTTCGGTGATGAACGGCGGCAGTGTCTCGCTGATAACGCCCTTCACCACGTCGCTGCCCGAGGAGAGGCTGATGCGCTCCAGCAGGCCCTTCATGATGCGCTCGATGCCACGGCTCTGCAGTCCGCTTTTCTTCATGCGCTCGGTGGTCATGTAGTAGGGTTGCAGCCCCATCTCCGACAACACCAGTTCGCTGGCCAGGTCGATGTCGGGATGCGAAATCTGAAAGCGTCCGCCGTAGATGGTGGGCTTGCCGAAGACGATGTACTCCACGTTCTCCTTGTACTGCTGGTAGACGTACTTCGTGCCGTTGAACCACACCAGGTCGGCCACGCCGTGACCGTCGCTGAAGTGGGCCACGACACGCTTCTTGCGGGCGCCCATGCTGAACTCCTCGAACGACAGAATCTTGCCCTTCAACTGTACAAACGGCATGTCGGCCTGCAGTTGGTCGATGCTGTAGATACGGCTGCGATCAACGTACTTATAGGGGTAGTACTCCAGCAGTTCGCCCCACGTCGAGATGCCGAGCTCCTTCTGCAGGAGTTCGGTGCGCCGCTGTCCCATGCCGGGCAGGTATTTGATGCTTTGGTCGAGGATATTCAATTGTTAGTTGAGAGTTGAGAGTTTAGAGTTGAGAGACAGTTGAGAGTTAAGAGTTCTTTCTGACGAAAGTGTCGCTGCGCGCCGAGCGGAGAGTTGAAAGACAGTTGAGAGTTCTTTCTGACGAAAGCGTCGCTGCGCGCCGAGCGGAGAGTTTATTCTCCACTTCGTTTAGAAAGCGAGCAGGTAGATTCACTTTTCACTCTCTGCGAGCAGAGCCTCAGCCACAACCATGTCGAAGGGAGTGGTGAGCTTGATGTTCTCGCGAATGCCGTCGATCATGGCGACACGATGACCATAGGCCTCCACCACCGAGGCATCGTCGGTGAACGCCTCGCGGTAGGCCTGGCGGTAGGCCGCCTTCAGCAACGGGATGCTGAACGTCTGTGGTGTCTGCACCAGCCGATAGCCCTTGCGGTCGATGGCTCCCCGCTCCTCATGGCGCAGCGACTCCACCACGGGCACCGCCGGCACCACGGCCTCAGCCTCAACGGCAGCCGCATAGCAGCGCCGGATGAGGTCTGCCGACGCAAAGGGGCGCACACCGTCGTGTACACCCACGATGCCCTCTTCGCCGTCCGGTATCAGCGCCAGTCCGTTCTTCACCGAGTGGAAGCGCGTCTGACCGCCGTCGGCCACGCGGTGCTCCACGCCGAACTCGTACTGCCGACACCGTTCGCGCCAGAAGTTCTGTTGTTCGCGTGGCAACACGAGAATGATCTGCAGGTCTGCGATTGCATTGCGAAACTGCTGCAGCGTGTGCATCAGCACAGGCCGTCCGCCCACAAGCTGAAACTGCTTCGGCACGTCGCCCCCCATGCGCAGACCCTTGCCGCCCGCCACTATGATTGCGTAGTACTTCATCTTTTTAGTTTATAGCGTGTAGTGAATAGTGTAAAGTGAATAGTGAATAGTGTATAGCGTATGATTAGCCTTGCCTGACTGAGTGGCTTGCCTTGCCTGCTTGAGTGGTTTGCCTTGCTGTTGGAATCCTTGCCTGCTTGAGTGAGAACCAAGAAGCGAGATCCGAACCAGAAGAAAGAGTAATCATAAACTATTCACTCATCACTCTTCACTATTCACTTTTCATTCTTCACTTTTCACTTTTTAACTGGTTATACCGCATTCCTTCCTGCAGGGCATCGGCAGCCTCGGCGAGGCCCAGCTGGCGCAGCAGCTCGTAGCCGAAGGCCATGGCAGCACCCGGGCCGCAGGCCGTCGTGACGAGTCCGTCGGTAGTCACCAGTTCGGCCGTGTAGTCGCAGTCGTCGAAGGCCTGCTCGAAGCCGGGGTAGCACGTGGCGCGCTTGCCTGCCAGCAGTCCCAACGGCGCCAGCACCACGGCCGGTGCAGCACATATGGCGGCGATGCGTCCCTGCCGCTCGCTCTGGGCCACCAGTGCCTCGCGCAGTCCCTCGTGGGCAAACAGGTTACTGGCTCCGGGCATGCCACCCGGCAGCACCAGCAAGTCGGCATCGGCCAGTTCGCCACTCACCTCGGCAAACAGCGCGTCGGCCACGACGCCCACGCCGTGCGCACTCGTCACCACCTGCTCGTCCATCACGCTCACGGTTGTCACCTCCACGCCGCCACGGCGCAGGATATCTACTGGAGCCAGCGCCTCGATGTCCTCGAAGCCATCGGCCAGAAATACAAATGCTCTTGCCATCGTTTTCAGTATTATTGTCTTGTTATAAAAATAGATTTCCACGCAAAGGTACAAACATTTTTCCATTCCCCCAAATTATTTGGCTACAAAGGTGTGGAAAGAAAAGGGAAGTGTCAAGAAATATTGCCAGTCAACCCCCTCGTAGAATTAAAAATTCCCGACTGGAAAATGTTTTTTCGCAAATACGCCCGTATTTTGGCAAAGATTCCAACCCGTTGTGGGTCAGGTGGTTAGCCGTCTGAGCCCCCCAGTCCCCTATGTTAGGGGACTTAAAACCATGGGTTTCGGTCGCACAAACCATAGGTTTAGCCGCTCTATCTCTATGCTTTGTAAGCTCTATCTCATAGCTTTGTATCGCAGAAACCTATGGTTTAGCCGAGTCAAACCATAGGTTTAGCAGGATTCCCTTCCCTTTAGGGAGGG
>OCVV011355471.1_pt1 | contig 37749 bp, 30 predicted proteins | sample 1539721 | NCBI WGS metagenome assembly OCVV01 (sample SAMN02144230, study PRJEB22623) | gut metagenome | biome: sheep rumen | host: Ovis aries | place: New Zealand | reverse complement strand
CGATGAAGAATAAACAGCAAATGCAGCAGCCCTGCTTTTGACACATGACCGCCCAAAGGCTCATTGCGAATAAATTGCCGATACTTTACTAATAAATGCTGCCGGACAGGGCATCCATGAGGCAGATGTGGAAGGTGCCGGTGCCTCCCTGTCTGCGCACTGTCTCCTCAAGGGCCTTCTCAGCGCAGGCATTCATCATGGCGCAGCATGCAGCGACGCTCAGCGCGGAATTCTCAACGGCAAGGAATGCGCCGAGGAGGGAGCTGAGCATGCAGCCGGTGCCGGTCACTCTGGACATCCAGGCTGTCCCGCCCTTTACTTCATAGAGGCGGGTTCCGTCGGCAATATAGTCGGTCTCGCCCGAAGCGACGACGATGGCGCCGGTCTTGCGGGCCAGGTCCATGGCGGAGCGGGCCGCATCGGGTGTCTCTGCTTCCAGGTCGTCCACGCCCCGGCCGGTATCGTGGCCGGTTGCGAGCGCCCTGATTTCCGCGGGATTTCCGCGGATGCAGGATGGCTTCACTGCCTTGATCAGTTCCAGGCATTTGCCGCGGCGGAATGTCGAAGAGGCACACCCCACGGGATCGATGACGATGGGGCGTTCTGTTCTCTCTCCTCTTTTTTCTCCATTTACCGTCTGCCCGGCTTTTTCAGAATTTTCTGCGTTTTCTGCAGTTTTTCTATTCCTTGATGCCAGGCCTGCCGCCATCATGGCGTCCAGGGATTCCGTAGCTCCCATGTTGCAGACAAGGGCATCGCTGACCGCCGCAAAATCGGCCATTTCCTCCGGATGGTGTGCCATGGTAGGGGATCCTCCGATGGCCAGGAGGGCATTGGCGCAGTCGTTTACGGTCACAATATTGGTGATGCACTGGACAACGGGACGTCTTTTTTCCACCAGAGCGTGAAGCCTCTGGGGCTGGCCCGGCAGGCACAACTCCTGCGCGTCCTTCCAAAGCTTCCTGGTCTGAGCCTCAATGTCGTCAGCCGCAAAAATACCGCTGACGATGGCAAAACCGGTCATCTTCCGGCCCTGCAGCCGGCGGATGTTATCCGCTGTGATCCCGCCGATGGCAACGACAGGGATGGATACGCTCTCACAGATCTGCTGAAAATATGCGGGGTCCATGGGCTTTGCGTCTTTTTTCGTCGAGGTACCGAAAACAGCACCGCTGCCGAGATAGTCCGCGCCGGCCTTCTCCGCAGCCTGGGCCTGCTCGACGGTTCTTGCTGTGACGCCGATGATGGCATCCGGGCCGAGGATTTCCCTGGCCTGCGATGCCGCCATGTCGCTCTGGCCCACATGCACGCCTTCGGCGCCGATCTTCTTTGCCAGCATGACATCGTCGTTAATAAGGAGCGGTACGCCATACCGGCGGCAGAGAGCAAGGATCTCCCTCGCCTCCTGCTCAAGCGCCTCGCCCTCGAGTTTCTTTTCCCTGAGCTGGACCATTGTGACGCCGCCCCGCAGGGCCGCCTCCACCTGCTGAGCAAGTGTCTGCCCGCGCAGCCAGCTCGTATCCGTGACAGCGTATAAAACACAGTCTTCCAGTTTCAAACCCATGATGCTCTCCAATTCATGTCTTACGTCTTTACACTCCCCGATTTCCAATGTTTTATCCACAGGAATTCGCAGGCGATCGATCACTCTGTTTTATCCCCGGGGGTGCGCAGGCGATCGTTTTTCTCCGTTTTATCCACAGGAATTCGCAGGATACCCGGTCACTCTGTTTTTCTTCAGGAGTGCGCAGGCGATCGTTCATTCTGTTTTTTTCAGGGGTGTGCTGACGATCGTTCACACTCTTTACTCGATTTCCTCACGCAGACGGCCGATCACACCGCGGCTCTGCAGTGCCAGTGTGATAATTGCCGCGATAATGGTTCCGCCTGCAGTACTGATGAGGAAGGGCACAACAAATGTAAAAAGCGCCGCGTTGGCGTTGCCCATAATTGCGGAGGCAATAGGGTAAGCCAGCATTCCGCCGATCACAGCTGTTCCGAATACCTCGCCGATCCATGCTGCGGGAAGTACTTTAAACTGCTTGTAGAGAAGTCCCGAAAGCAGTGCGCCGCACATGCTTCCCGGAAATGCCAGGAGCGTTCCCAGACCGGTCATATTGCGGATCACGCTGGCGATAAAGGCTGCTGCCAGTCCCCAGCCGGGTCCCAGAAAGACCGCGCACAGGACATTCACAAGGTGCTGAACAGGGGCGCATTTAGACCCGAAAACCGGGAAGGAAAACATGGAACCGACAACCGCCACAGCGGCAAAAATTGCTGTGAGTGCAAGTTTTTTTGTATTTACAGATTCATTATTCATTTTCGCTGTTTCTCCTCTTCCTGTAAAAAATTTTGTATGTCGGCGCATAAGCGCAAAAGATAAACGGGATACCAGTCAGGGTATCCCGCTTTTAAGGCGAAATCATTTCCCTTCGTTGGCATTATCCAAATCAGGTTACGGGTCGAGACGGATTCAGTCTCCTCTCAGCCGGCTTCCTGCCAGCTCCCCTCTTAATTAAAAGGATTTCTTTTTAAATGATTACCTTGTTCGTTAAAAAGATTACGCTGCTCGTTAAAAAAGATTGCGCTGCTCATCCTTTCACAGCAGATTATAAACAATGTGCGCAAACAATTCAACTGCAAAGTATTTACCAATAACGCCCCGATGACGCCCAATAACGCACCCGATAACGCCCAATAACGCACCCGATAACGCCCAATAACGCCCAATAACGCACCAATATCACGGCCGGATACAGGCACCAAAAAGGTTCTCTGCCGTAAGACGCCGGGGCTGGTTCTGAATGAGCCGGCTCCCATGACATTGTGTGTCATTGGAACCGTCCCAATGTCATTTAGATAAGGGGACCCCCTGTTTCCATAACAATAGTTTTATTTCAATCAGAGGTGAAATATCCTCTGATTTTTTTGCTTTTTTTAACAAAAAAGCTTGACAAAACAACAAAAAAATGCGGCGCGCCTCGATATATAAATCATTTTTTTTGGAGGTGCTGCTATGCAATATAATCCCACTGGCCCTGATCATATCAAGGAGTCCCTGATCTCTTCTATCCATTCTCTCATCCCTCGTAAAAAGGAATTTTTTATCAATCCAGATACTTCTTTTTCCAGGACGAGAAAAATATCGCTTGTTCAGACCATGCTTTTTGTTATGTGTGCTGCATCTGAAAATGTTGATACAGAGATGACTGATTTTTTCGGTGAAGAGGCTCTTCCTACAGCTTCTGCCATGATCCAGCGCCGTAATCAGATAAAGCCGGAAGCTTTTCGTGAGATTTTTCTGCATTTTACACAAAAAATGGCGTGTTTAAAAACTTTTAATGGGTATCAGCTCATTGGAGTGGATGGCTCCCGTATCAATCTTCCTTATAATCCTTCTGATCCATTCAGCCATATCAGTTGTATTAAGGGACGCAAAGGTATAAACCAGGTTCATCTGAATTCTTTTTATGATCTGTTAAATGATACATTTCTGGACGCCGAACTACAGGGTATACGGGAATTGGATGAAAAGATTGCTTTCTGCAGGATGCTCGGTAGGCAGAAGGATTCAGGCAGAAAACAGATCTTCATAGCGGACAGAGGTTATGCCTCATACAACGTCCTGGCCCATGCCATACACAATAAACAGCTTTTCCTGATCCGTGTTACGGAAACCTTTGCAAGATCCATATGTAAAGGGCGGGAACACTGGCTGGAGAATGTGACCGAAGACGAAGATATGACCGTTCATATCGGACGCAGAAAGACAAAAACGAATTATCAGCTGCAATATTACCACTATTTACCCAAAAACCGTCGCTATGATTTTATCGAACCGGGTTCTGATGATGTCGAAGCATTACGGCTGCGTGTTCTGAAATTTCCTGTCGGAGAAAATTCTTATGAGTATATCGTTACGGATCTTCCAAAGTACGCATTCTCCATGCAGACGATCAAAAAGCTTTATCACCTTCGATGGAATCATGAGGTGGCATACCGGCATCTCAAATATGCGGGAAATATGGTCCATATCCACTCTCTGAAAAGAGATTTTCTCTTTCAGGAGATCTATGCAAAGCTGATCATGTATAATTTCTCGTCATTCGTTGCAGCTTCTGTCGGGGATAATAAAAAAGAAACAGAAAAATATACCTATGTATTGAACCATACTCAGGTACAAAAGAATTGTATCCGCTTTTTAAGCGGCAGGATAAAAGACGCAGCAAACATGATATGCAGGTACATGGTACCAGTCCGACCGGGCCGTAAGTTCAAAAGAAATCTAAGGCGCCAGTCGGCTGATACGCTAACCTACCGATAAACTCAAAACAATAAAACACCTTTCAGTAGGCAGTCTCCCCAGACTGTCTGTTTGCCTTTTCCAAAAATAAGATTTTTGGCCGTAAACCCGAGAACTGGCTGTGTTCCGTTTGAATTTACCTTATCCTGAATAATACACTAATTTTTCCTGTTTTCATACCTTAATGACATTGGAACCGTCCCCCTGACAACCCCGGCCATTGTGTGTCATTGGAACCGTCCCCCTGACAACTCCTCGACAACTAAAAATCACCCCTGTCCGGAAATGTAAACAGGGGTGATATCTAGTGAAAAGATTATTTACCGGCTTCGAGCAGGTAGCGCTGGACGCTGGTGACTGCATTTGCGCCGTCTGCGACAGCCGTCACGACCTGGCGGAGCTGCTTTGCGCGGACATCGCCTGCGGCGAAAACGCCGGGGATGCTGGTCTCGCAGGTCTCGCCTGCCACGATGTAGCCGCCCGCATTGGTCTCGATACCGGTTCCGACGAAACCGGAACGGGGAGTGATGCCGACTGCAATGAAGACACCGTCGGCGTCGATGACGCGCTCGGACTTGTCATATTTGTTGACTACGGTCACGGAGGTGACTTTTCCGTCGCCGCCGTCGTTGATGGACTTGAGGTTGGAATCCCAGACCATTTCTACATTGGGAAGGGCAAAGAGTGCAGTCTGAAGGGTCTTCACCGCGCGGAGTTCGTCGCGGCGGTGAACAACATAGACTTTCTCGCAGCCGCGTGCCAGGAAGATGGCATCCTCGACAGCGACATCGCCGCCGCCGACCACGACTGTGGTCTTTCCGCGGTAGAAGGCGCCGTCACAGGTTGCGCAATAGGAGACGCCGTGTCCAGCGAGTTCTTCCTCGCCGGGAACGCCGAGATGGCTGTGGGAAGCGCCGGAGGCAATGATGACTGCCTTTGCCTCGAAGGTGCCCTCGTCGGTCATAACCTTCTTGACATCACCGGTCAGGTCAAGACCTTCTACTGCGGCGTTGACGACTTCCGCACCCAGCTTCTCTGCATGATCGGCCATCTTCTGTGCCAGATCCATGCCGCTGATACCGGGAACGCCGGGGTAATTATCAATTTCATAGGTGTCGATAATCTGGCCGCCGTTCACGAAGTTCTCCTCGATCAGAACATAATCGAGCTCCGCGCGTGCGGCGTAGATGGCGGCGGAGAGGCCGGCAGGACCCGCGCCGATAATGATCAAATCATGCATGTCATTCTCCTTTGTGGTGTTTCTGCCTTCCGGGGATCAGGCATTTGCCTCGAATTTTGCCTTCATGGCTGCCTTCGGGATTGCGCCGACAACTTCGTCGACCACTTTGCCGCCCTTGAAGAACTTCATGTTGGGGATGCTCATGATGCCGTACTGTGCTGCGATCTCGGACTCATCGTCAACATTGATCTTGCCGACTTTGATCTTGCCGTCAAACTCGTCTGCGAGCTTGTCGATCACGGGGGACATCATCTTGCAGGGGCCGCACCAGTCAGCGTAGAAATCTACGAATACGGGGATGTCGCTGTTGAGAACTTCAGTTGCAAAATTATCAGCTGTGAATGTATGGACCATAATGTACCTTTCCTTTCTTCAAAATCTTATCATTTACTTTGGTTTTTGGTTATCTGCCTGATTCATACAGGCAGTTGTCTTACGGTAGATGGATCCGGCCCGCATGACCTGCAAGCCTGTCCTGAAAAATATTTTACTAAAATGTTTTACAATAACCGCTTCTACTATAACTGCTTTTACTATAATCGCTTTTACATTAACTGTTTTTTAATAACTGCCTTTACAGTCCAAATAGTGTTACTTGCTATTTGATTGTGTACAATTTAATTATACACAACTTCCGTTTCTTGTCAACACTTCATTTTATGATTTTTTAAATGATTTTTTGATCATAAAGGGATAGATCATGAAGGGATAAGGGCACCCTGCATGGATTCATCTGCCGCAAATTCCAGGGCGTCTGCATCCTCCCTGTCGAAGGGGAAATGCACGGTAATTGTGGTCCCTTTGTCCGGCGCGCTTTCCATTTCAACGGTGGCATTCTGGACCTGGGCGGCATGTTTGACGATGGAGAGGCCGAGTCCGGTACCTCCCAGGGTACGGGAGTGGCTCTTGTCTACGCGGTAAAATCTCTCAAATACGCGGTCCTGTTCTGCCTCGGGAATTCCGATCCCGGTATCCGAAAAGGAGATAAGGGCATCCTTTTCCTCTTCCCGGATCGTCACAAAGACGTCCCCGCCGTCATGGTTATATTTTACGGCATTATCACACAGGTTGTAAAACATTTCCCTGATCAGATAGTCCGAGCCGACGACGCGGACAGGAAGGCAGGAGCCGTCTTCCCCGCAAGGGGCCTGCAGGGTAATGGAAATACCGCGTTTGTCCGCGGCAGGCTGCAGAATGTCGATCGTGTCCTGCGCGGCTTTCACGATATCCACTTTCTCTGTGGTAGTGTGGATCGCGCCCTCATCGAGCTCGGAGATCCGGATAATATCATTGACCAGTGCGATGAGGCGCTGGCTTTCCCGATAAATATCACCGGCAAACTCGATCATTTTTTCCTCATCGCAGAGTCCGCTGCGCATGAGTTCCGCAAAGCCATTGATCGATGTCAGGGGTGTCTTTAATTCATGGGAAACATTGGCCGAAAACTCGCGGCGCATCCTTCCCTGTTCCTGCGCCTGCTGCTCCATCGCCTCCCGGCGGAGCTGTTCTCTCTCCACAGCCTGGCTGGCAATCTCCTCTTTCTGTTCCTCAAAACGTTCCACCAGCTGCTGCAGCTCCGGATAGGGGTTGGACTCAGGAAGGTCATCCAGATCCATTTCATTGATCGGCTGTGCGATGGTTTTGGCGATCCGAAAAGCGATCAGAGCAGAAATAAGAATCAGTACCAGAATCGTCACGGAAATCATAAAGCTGACAACGGATAAAGCCCGCCGCACAGCACTGACCGGGCGCGAGAGGCGCACGACTGTTCCGTCCCCGCACAGGAGTCCGTAATACATTGTCTGTGCCCTGCCCGACGAAGACCTACGGATTCCGCTTCCGCTCCCGGTCTCCAGCGCCTGGTGCACTTCTTTGAATCCCCCCTGATTGGCGGTCAGGTCCGGATAGTCGCTGTCATACAGGACACTTCCGTCCGCTCCGATCCATGTGATGCGGTTTTTGGTGTCCAGGCTCTCAAGGTACTCGATCCCGCCGATCATTACGCCGCTCTTCACGCAGGAAGCCTCTCCCCGCAGGGTCTCATAGGCATCATCGATGGTCTGTCTGTACTGCAGGCAGAAAAAAATAGCGCCGGAAATCAAGAGGACCATGACCCCCAGCAGGAAGGTGTAGGAGAATATTTTTTTAGTCATACTTTGAAAAATCCTCCTCTCCCTTGAGGATCCGGGGCAGGCCGCAGCACACCCGGATGACTGTGTCCGCCCGCTCTGCCAGAAGGCATGCCAGCCGTCCCGCAGCCTCCCGGTTACGTCTCTCTGCCGGGTCAAGGGGAACGACACCCCCGCCGACTTCCGTCGCGATCACGACTTTTTTCTCTGCAAGCCTATCTGCGAGAGTCCGGAGCTGTTCTGCGCTCAGATCCGCTGCCAGATCCTGGACGTCCCGGACTGCAGAGGCCTCGAACTCCGCCTCATCCCAGCCGAGGGCTTCCATGATATATTCCTGTTTTCCCGCAAACAGCGGGCCGGTCACAAAAATCATTTTTTCGTCTCTTTCCTATCTGCTGTCCGGACTTCAGTACATCCGGCAGTCCGCAGACCACTTCCACGACGAAGTCTGCCCGGGCGGCCAGTTTCCTGTTGAGAGCCGCGAGCACGCGCAGGTATGTGAGCGTCTCTCCCTCGTACTCTTTTCCGCCGGAAAAAACTTCGTTTGTCACGATCGTCAGGTGGCTGCATTGTGCGCGCAGGCTGTCAATGTCTGCCGCGATCCGCTCCGACAGGACTGCACTGAGTTCATCTGTGTGCAGTTCTGCGCCGTCGTCTGCCTGCGTCAGCTCTGCGCCGAACAGTTCGTTGGCGGCAAGATTCCCCAGATCCTCGAGCAGGACATTGCTGTTTTCAGGAAGACGGACGGCACCTGCATTGCGGTAGCATTCAATCGTCTCAAAGCCGAGGTCCCTGCGCATGGCGTGGTGGCGGGCAATGCGCGCCTGTGCCTCCGCCCCGAAGGGCTCCATGGTCGCCATATAAATCCTCGGGCCGTCCCCTTTCAGCGACAGCACGTGCCGCTCCGCATAATCACTTTTTCCGCTGGCGCTTCCGCCGATCACCAAAGTAAACAAACTCCGCTCCCTGCCGCAACAGGCATGTGGTTCGATGGTTTTCTTTTTTTCAAGTGTCTTTCAAAAAGTGTACATCGAATTTACAACTGTTTATCAAATCTTATCAGAGAGATGTAAAAAGGAAAATCCCGTAATAATTTCCGATCACATATCCCAGGGTGCCGACCAGGATCGCCGGGAAGATCAGGGTGTGCCAGCCCTTGGCGATGGCAAAGGCCGCTGCCGTCGTCGGGCCTCCGATGTTGGCATTAGAGGCGACCGTGATCTCCTCAATGGAATACCGGAAGAGTTTTCCGAACACCAGTGAAAAAACAAGGTTCATGAAGACAATGATCGCCGCGAACAGAAGGAGGAGCGGGGCGTCCCTGATGATCAGCGCGATCGAGGCCGGCGCTCCGATGACCGCGAAGAAAATGTGGATCAGAAAGGTCCCGATCTCCTGGGCGCCGGAGATATTGCCGAAAAAGTTCGGGAAGAAGGTGGCCAGCGCTGTGGTGATGGTCGTGATCAACAGGTACTGATTGCCCAAAAGCCCCCGCAGAAGGGAGATTGCAAATCCGTCGCCCGCAATGGCTCCATCAAAAAAGCCTGCAAGCATTTTGGAGACCGCGACGATGATGCAGGCCGCCGCAAAACCGGTTGCCAGATCCGCCAGGGAAACCGGGCGGGCCTTCCAGTACTCTGCCGCCCTGGATTTATGGGTCTGGTGGTGTTTTTTTACCTCTTCCAGTTCTTCCCTGGACGACTCAATCCGCGCGCGGCGGTCGATAATGGGATGCCTGTAATGCCTGAAGATCCATCCGGAGGCAGGTAGTGCGGCCAAAACGAAAAAGTAGAGAACCATGAGCAGATTATCGGCGACGATGGAGGCGGAAACCAGATCCTTTCCGGCTCCTGTGGCATCTGCCATGGCAACCAGGTTGACGGATCCGCCGACATAGGTGCCGACGAACATGGCCAGGGCGGATTTTGCCTCTGCTGCGCCGATCCTGTTTTTTAAGAGCATATAGGCCAGGACTCCGCCAGCGGCAGTGCCCAGGCTGGCCAGCAGATAAATGCCGAACATCCTGCCGCTCTCCCGCCAGATTTTGCGAAAATCCGCCTGAAACAGAAGGAAAGGAATCGCAAGGGGCACCAGGTATGACCAGATAAAGTCATAGGCAGGCGCATCTGTTGGGATGATGCGAAGGTTGGCCAGGGCCATGGCAAAAACGAGACAGAGCACGCAGGCGGACACTCTGGCCGCCCACAGAAAGCGCTGTTCGAGTCGGATGGAAACTGCGGCAATCACAACCAGGATTGCAAACAGCATCCAGGTATTTTCAGCTGAAATCAATGTTGACATATGCGGGTCAATGACCTCCAATCTACAGGTTATGGGAATCTCCCGGGAAGGTTGAGACACTGGGGACGGTTCTGGCTGTCCCCAGTGTCCCGAACCGTCCCCAATGTCCCACCTTCCCCCTTAAATCAACCGATTCTGCCGCTGCGGATGCAGGAGGCGAGTTCCTTTGCGTAATAGGTCAGGAGGACGGAGGCGCCTGCGCGGAAGACAGAAACCGCTGCTTCGCACATGACTTTTTCTTCGTCGATCCAGCCGTTTGCGGCGGCTGCCTTGATCATGGCGTATTCTCCGCTCACGCTGTAGGCTGCGACGGGGACTTCTACTTTCTCACGTACGTCACGGACAATGTCGAGGTAGGACATGGCGGGCTTGACCATGATGATGTCTGCTCCTTCCTCCACGTCGAGAAGGGCTTCGCGGATGGCCTCATGACGGTTGTGGAAGTCCATCTGGTAGCTCTTGCGGTCGCCGAAAGAGGGCGCGGATCCTGCCGCCTCGCGGAAAGGCCCATAGAAGGAGGATGCATATTTGACTGCATAGGACATGATGGGTGTTGTGCTGTGTCCGGCAGCATCGAGGGTCTGGCGGATGGCGCGCACGCGGCCGTCCATCATGTCGGAGGGCGCCACCATGTCCGCGCCTGCCTCTACATGGGAGAGGGCGGTCATGGACAGCAGTTCCAGGGTCTTGTCATTGTCGACGTCGCATCCGCACAGCATACCGCAGTGGCCGTGGGAGGTGTATTCGCACATGCAGACATCCGTGATCAGGTAGAGATCGGGGAAATCTTTCTTTGCCCTGCGCAGTGCCCGCTGGACAATGCCATCTGCGCTGTAGGCCTGGGAGCCGATCTCATCCTTGACGGCCGGGATGCCGAAAAACATGACTTTATCGACACCGGCGTCCGAAAGCCGGATCAGTTCCTCTTCCATGCGGTCGACTGTATATCTGTACTGTCCCGGCAGCGCCGAGATCTCTTCGACGGTATTTTCCCCGTCCATCACAAACATCGGATAGATCAGTGAAGCGGGGTCAAGTCTGGTCTCGCGCACCATGCGCCTCAATGTGTCGCTTCCCCGAAGCCTTCTGGGTCTGATCGTCAAATCCATATTTTTTCCTCCTTCTGATCATGTTCTCTTCCTGTCCTGTTTTTGATTCAGAATCTGCTGTTTTATAATGCCTGTTTTATGATGTCTCTTTTTATGTTTGTTTTTTTATGGTTCTTTTATGATTTCCGGTCTTCCGCAGCGCACTGCACGACTGCATCCAGAAGGGCGTCGAGAGTGGCTTTCTGTGCCATCCGGGTCTCCATGCCCTGGGCCTGTGCGGCCGCCCTGGTCTGGCGTCCTATGCAGACTGCCTTGATCCGGGACAGGTCCGCGCCTTTCATCACTTCGCCAAAGCCCCGCACTGTGGACGCGCTGGTAAAGACGGCGTAGTGAATCTCGCCTTTTTCAATCTGTCCGCGGGCATCGATGATTCCCCGGGTCACATATTCTGTCGTATAGGTAGGAATATCCAGAAGTTCAATGCTGCCGGCTTTTTCCAGTTCTTCGATCAGCTCCCTGCTGCCGATGGCGGCGCGGGGGATCAGGACGCGGACGTGGGGTTCGGGGATTGGAGAATCCCCCGTCAAATCAGTTTCCCGTCTTGTCTCCTGACGGATTTTCTGTGCAAGTTCCCGGCCAAGCGTCTCTCCGTCGTAGACAGAAGGCATGAAATCGTGGCGGATTCCGTACTGGCGGAGCTTCTTGGCACTGCCCTCTCCGATCACGGCAAAGCGTATGCCCGCCAGGGCGCGGATATCATGGTCTGTCAAAAACCAGTCCATAAAAATACGGACACCGGTGGGGGATGTGAAAACCATCCAGTCGATCCTGCCGCCGGTCCAGGGACCGGAGGACCTGTCCGGGTCTGTTTTAAAACAATTCTCCAGCAGGGGATTGGGCTGGATCGGCACCGTCTCGATCGCGGGCATCTCCAGAACCTCGGCTCCCATTTTCCGCAGGCGCGCGGCCATGCCGGAGATCAGCTCCTTGGGCCTGGTGAGCAGGATCTTTTTGCCCGCCAGGGGGAGTTTTTCCGCCCAGGCAAAAGATTCCGCCAGGCGGCAGACCTCTCCGACGACTATGATCGCCGGTGCCTCGATCCGTGCCCGGTCTGTTTCCTCTTCCAGTGTGGAGACCGTCGCCAGGACCCGCCTCTGTCCGGCTGTCGTTCCTCTTTCCAGAACCGCCGCCGGTGTGTCGGGACTGATCCCCGCGCGGAGAAGACCCTGCATGATGACCGGCAGTGTCGACAATCCCATCAGGAAGATCAGCGTGCCTTTGGTACGGACAAGGGCCTCATAGTCTATGCCAAGGCCGTCGGACCTGCCCGAAGTATCTGTTTCAACGCTGCTGTCTGTGACACCGGAGATCTCGTTACTCGCGTCGGCATTTTCACAGACAGATGCAGCGGCGCTTCCGGCAGCCTTCTCATTTCGGGAGGCTTCTGCCCGGCCGATGCTGTGTGTATTGCCGGATGAGCGGCGGTGGCCTGTAATGATGTGCACGGATGACGTGTAATCCCGATGGGTAACAGGGATTCCGTTATAGGCGGGTACCGCGAAGGCGCTGGTCACGCCCGGCACAATCTCGAAGGGGATATTGTTCTCAACGAGCAGTTCCAGCTCCTCCCCGCCGCGGCCGAACAGGAAGGGGTCTCCTCCCTTGAGGCGCACGACTCTTTTCCCCTCGAGTGCCTTCTCCAAAAGTGTGCTGTTGATCTGCTCCTGGACCATCCGGTGACTGCCCGACCGCTTCCCGACATTGATCTTTTCCGCCTGATCCGGAATCAGGGTCAGCACAGCGTCGCCGATGAGGGCGTCATAGACAACTACTTCTGCGTTCTGAAGGACTTCAAGTCCCTTGATTGTAAAAAGTCCCAGGTCTCCCGGGCCGGCTCCCACGAGCCATACTTTTCCTGTCATAAAATGCAACCTCTGTAAAAACAGACTTACCAGTAAATGTTCCTGTCTGCAAAAATCAGCTGTTTTTTCTCTCACATGAATTTTCAGCAGACTTCTGCAGGTTTCCTTCTTTTTATCTCTGGCAAACTCAGCAATCCTTCTGCCCGTTTGCCTCTGACGAACTCAGCAGTCCCTCTGCAGCTTTGCCTCTGACGAGCTCAGCAGTCCCTCTGCAGCTTTGCCTCTGACGAGCTCAGCAATCCCTCTGCAGCTTTGCCTCTGACGAACTCAGCAATCCCTCTGCGCTTTTGCCTCTGCCAGAATCGCGGCGGCCAGTTCTCTGCCGGCGGCGCGTCCCTCTTCGGAAGTAAGCGCCCGCACAGTAATCTTTTTCCGATAGATTCTGCAGCTTTCTTCGTCATAATAAAATCCGCGCAGGGTCATGGGACGGAAGGAGTCATTGCTGCCGCCTGCGGGATCTCCCAAACCGGCCGCTTGCTCATTTGCGGACACGCCTCGTTCATTCCCACTGTCTGCGGGATCCCCGCCCGCGCCGAATTCAGCGTGGGCTGCAATGGGGGACGTGCATCCGCCGCCCAGGGCACTGACAAAGCCCCGCTCCGCCGCAGCCGCTATGGCAGACTGCGCACTGACGAAGCCGTCCAGGCAGGAGTAATCCATCCCGCTTCTGCCCTGCAGGGCAAGGATTCCCTGGCCTGCCGACGGGATCATCTCCTCCGTTGAAAAAATTCTGCTGATCCTGTTTTCCAGCCCCAGCCGCCGCAGTCCCGCGGCGGCCAGAATGATGGCGCTGTACTGTCCCTCATCGAGCTTGCGCAGTCTGGTGAGAACATTCCCGCGCACACTCTCGAAACAGGCCCGGGGAAAGAGTTCCTGCGCCTGCAGGATGCGCCGGCGCGAAGACGTTCCGATGGGTTTTGTCAAATCCATCTGACCAATATCGGAAACGCCCTCAGGGAGCACCAGCACGTCGCGGGGATCCTCCCGTCCGGAAAAGCCGATGACGGGCAGATCCTCCGGAATCTCCGCCGGCAGGTCCTTGAGGCTGTGGACGGACAGGTCTGTCCGCCCGTCCCGCAGAGCCTGGTCCAGTTCCTTGACGAAAAGTCCCTTTCCGCCGATCTCATCCAGGCGTTTATGGAGAATTTTATCTCCGGTCGTCTTCATCGTTGCCAGTTCAAACTGCATCTGCGGGAAGTTTTTGCGCAGGTAGTCGAGTACAATCTCCGACTGTCTGACGGCCAGCAGGCTCTCCCGGCTGCCGATGATCAGTTTTTTCATATTCTGTGTCAATCTACACTCCAATCTTCGTGCAGGTTCAAGCTCATTACATAAAAATAAGGTTAAGCCCCGCACGCAAGTCTTATGCCCATGAGCAGCAGAGTCTGCGGATACCAGCCGCATTTAAGTCGGTCCTCTACCGCCGTCTCTTTTTAATCAGGTGATTTGCGATGCCGCCGACGATGATAAAGACAGCCGCCCCTGCCAGCACCCGCAGGGCGCCCTCCTGGGGCACACGGCTCTTGCTGCCGACCGTGTCCTCATAGAAAGTCAGCGTATAGTTGATCTCCACTGGGTCGCCCATGGCGGTCGTGTCCGCAATGATCTCCACAGGCGCATCCATGGCTGTAATGGGGATCGTAAAGGAGGAACTGCCGCCGTCTGTCGTCTCATTGAGATATTTTTTGCCGTCCAGGATCATATAGTCGTAATAGGGACTGCTCCAGAGGAGCCTGGCATAGGCTCTGCCTTCCTGCACATTCATCCAGGTCGGCGTCGTGACGGATGCCCTGCCGCTGCCGCCGGCCAGGCTCACCTCGATGGAATACTCCCCGTCGGGCAGGTCGATCTGCAGGGCCTGCGGCCGGGTATTTTCAGGGGATCCGGCTTCCGTCTTTTCAGGGATTCCGGCCTCCGTCTTTTCAGGGATTCCGGCCTCCGTCTTTTCAGGGATTCCGGCTTCTTCCCTGCTCTCCTCCTCTCCAAACTCAACGGCCTCGTCATAAAGGGTGAGGGCCCGGCTGATACGGTCGTAATCCGGATACTCAAAGAGCAGGGAGTCTGCAGGAATGTCGGCCGCATGAAAGAGGATCTTTCTGGGATACCATTTTTTCTTTTTCTTTGAAAAAGCTGCCAGATCCAGCTCCGCATCGAGTGCCTGCACCGGGATGGTAAAGGTGTCCCAGGTATCTATTTCGACAGAAGGAATATAGTCTTCATAGGGGGCCGCAGCGGCCTGCTCTGCCGTTCCGGGGTAGACCAGCAGGTAGCTGGAACTGGACATGGTCAGCAGGGCTGTCATCCTGCCGTTTTTGACAGTGAGCTTTGCCTGCTCTATGTGAAAAAAGGAGGAAGAGCACTCAGTACTGACGATATATTCCCCGTCTTTAATCATATTTCCAGAGACAGGCGTCATCCCGTAGGGCGCCAGGTTCTCCTGTGTCTTTCCCATCGATGTAGAGCCTGCCACTTTGTCATATCCCTCTTCCGCCCGGACACACATGACCGGAAGAGAAATAAGGAGCAGCATGCACAAAAAGGCAGAGAGGATTGCAGGGAGAACTCGTCCTGAGAATCTGTGCTCTCCGAAAGATGACAAAAGCATCCGGAGCTTATGCCGGCCGGCCTGTTTTTGCTTTTTTATTATTATGATTTTCCGATTCTCTGTCATGGTGCTTTTCTCGATGTTTCCTTCAGTGCTTTCAGCGTTTCTTTTAATGATTCCGCAGTATCTTCAGCTTTTCCCGCAGCGCTTTCAGCGTTTTGCGCATTGCTCTCAGTGTTTCCGGCAGTGCTTTCAGCCTTGTTACTGCGTTTCTATCAGTTCTTCTCTGCCTGCTTTACAGTGTCTTCTTGCGGTAGATGTATACCATCGCAATCAGTGAGAAAATCACAAGGTAGACCAGGAGAACAATGAACCCGGTCGCCCCCGGGGCTTCGCCGTGGGAGATCGCGCGGATCATGCCGCTGGCCTGGGAAAGGGGCAGGGCGCCGACGATCCTGCGGAAGGCGCCGGGCATCTGGTCCGTGGAGAAAAAGGTGTTGCAGAGGAAGGACATGGGCGTGATGATATAGGCATTGTAGCGCGGCGTGTCCGCGTAGCTCTTGGACATAAAGGAGAGGACCAGGGCGATGGTGGAGAAGACCATTCCGTTCAGGAACATGATCAGGAAGCTCCATCCGTTGAAAATCAGTCCGTTCTGCACCGGGAGGGTGAGGAGCAGGATGACAATGCCTGCATACATGCCGCGAAGAGCCCCGCCGAGGATCTGGCCGGTTATGAACTGCCAGAGGGGAGTCGGAGAGACCATGACCTGGTCCAGGGCCTTTTCATACAGTCTCTGCACACTCATGTTCTGGGCAACCGCACCAAAACTGCCCGTCATCGTCGACATGGCAACGATGCCGGGGATCAAAAACATCAGATATGGTTCTCCGTGGGAGGTGGTCTGTATGCCGAAACCGAAAATGAGCAGATACATAAGGGGCGAGATCATAGCCGCCATTGTGATCTTATAAAAATCGCGTCGGAATTCGACCCATTTTTCCCAGAGGACTGTAATGATACCCATGTTTTCTGTTCCTGAATGAATATTCTGCCTTACTGTGATTTTTTATGTGTTTCTGAAAATTGTTTCTCAAAATTGTTTTTTTAATCGATCTCTTGATCGTTTTTCAATTTTTGCCCGTCATTAAATCGATTTCCTGATTGTTTTGCATTTCCTACCGTCATTAAATCGATTTCCTGATCGTTTAGCATTCCGTTTTCGTTTCCCGCCCCTTATTTTTTCTCAAGGCGCCTTCCCAGGCGTTCGAGGAAGACGTCTTCGAGCGTGGTCTCGCGCATGCCGGCGCCGGGGCCCGCTTGCTGCAGGCAGCGGATGGCTTCCTCCCTGTCATGGAAAAAGCGGCTGACGGTTTTTTCATCGGTGATCTCGTCGATGGCGAAGCGGCCGAGTTGGTCGATCAGTTCGCGGGGAGGGGCAACGGCATTGATTTTGCCGCGGTCCATGAGGGCGACGCGTTCACAGAGAGTCTGTGCCTCTTCCATGTAGTGAGTGGTCAGAAGGACTGTCATACCGCGGTTCTGCAGCTGGCGCAGCAGGGTCCAGGTCTGGCGGCGGGACAGGGCGTCCATGCCGGCCGTGGGCTCGTCCAGGAGCAGGATGTCGGGCTCCGTCATAAGTGCCCGGCAGATCATCAGCTTGCGCTTCATGCCGCCGGAGAGATGGCGGACTGTGCGCCGGCGGTATTCCAGAAGCCCTGTGAAATCCAGCAGTTCCTCCGTCTTCTCCCTGATCCGGTTCCGCTTCATGAAATAGAGGCGGCCCTGGTATTCCATGACTTCCTCCATGGTCATATCCTGGCGCATGGAATATTCCTGGGTGATCACACTGAGGCGGCGTTTCTGGGCGTGGGCGCGGCGGTCAAGAATGTTGCCGTCCAGCAGGATCCTGCCTTCTGTGGGCAGAAGAACGGTAGACAGCATGCTGATCGTAGTCGTCTTGCCCGCTCCGTTCGGACCCAGAAGGCCGAAAAACTCCCCGTCGCGGATCGTCAGGTCAATATGATCCACCGCTGTGAAAGAACCGAATTTCTTTGTGAGTCCCTGTATCTCAATCATCGTTTTTCCTGTCTGCCTGTGAACCTCACGCAGCTTTTTTGAAGCCGCATGAACACGTCTCTATATGTCTATTAAGCGCCTATTACGCATCTGCTAATTATGTTTTTCCTTCGCGATCACCAGAGAAAAATACCCTGCGTCGTCGGGGATCTCCTCTGCGCTGTGATAGACTTTCTCGTTGGCCATGCCGCAGTTCTCCACGCAGCCGGCCTGGCGTCCGCTGGCCATGAGGAGCTGCTTGGTCTCCTTCATGCGGCTGGCGGATTTCATCAGCACATAGGTGCCGGGAAGATCCAGTGCTCCGCCATTTTTGTGGGAAGCAGGGATCACGTGAAGAGGCTCGTTCCACTCGGTGAGGGAAGTGTTCAGGCGAGCGGCGGCGGCACAGAAGGATGGGATGCCGCTGACCAGTTCCACCTGATAGCCGTCCTCTTCCAGAAAGTGCTGCAGATAGCTGAAGGTGCAGTAGATCGTCGAATCGCCCAGCGTCAGATAGACGACATTTTTGCCCTGGTCAAGATATTGCTCCAACAGCTTTGCGCCCTTGCGGTGCTCCTCCGCGATCTTTTCCCGGTCCCTGATCATGGGCATGTAGATGGGCACCAGAGTCTTTTCGGCGATTTCCGGTACGGCTCCTGAGGCGATTTTATAGGCCACCGATTCCTCCGCGATTTTTCCCGGAACGGCGATCACCTCGTTCTCACGGATCAGGCGGACTGCCTTCAGGGTCATCAGTTCCGAGTCTCCGGGTCCAACGCCGACACCGTATGCTATTCCTCTCATGATAATTCCTTTCTGTAATAAAAGCCAGTGGATCACCGCTGCAGCGGGAGGGGAGGAGACAGGGGATCAGGGATCACCGTTCCCGGTCTCCTCTCCTCCCGTCTCCTCCTGTCTCCTCACTGTGCGGCGTGGGCAGCGAAGAGGTCCTGTACCTCCTGCCATTCTCCGATGCCGCGCAGAACGGTTTCCACTTCGAAACCGCTGCGGGTGAAAACGTTCTTCCAGGAGTCTTCGTCCTCTCCAGCCAGGTCGTTTCTGGCGTGGTCGCCGGCCACGACCATGAAGGGAGCAAGGATGACTTTCCGGAAGCCTCTCTCTTTGATCACGGGGAGGGTCTCTCCGATTTCCGGTTGGCCCTCCACTGTCGCGATAAAATAATTGTCGGCCCCTGAATCGAGCAGGGTCTGCTGCAGAGCAGAGAAAACCGCATTGTCCTCAAAATCCGGGCCCGGGGTCCGGACTGCTGCCGGATCCGCAGCAGCAGTTTTCTTTTTTTTCTCATTTCCATGTCCCATCAGGACAACCGCTGTGCCCGGATCCGCAGCGGGAAGATTGCGGCGGATGGCGGCTGCCATTGCGCACAGATCGGTGTCGTCCGACAGGAGAGGCTTGCCGACCGCGATCCTGTCAAAAAAGGGCTCTGCCTCCCGGATGGAATCCATGAGTCTGCGATGCTCGAAGCCATGCATCAGGTAGAGGGGCTGTATGATCAGCTCCCGTATGCCCTTCTGCCTTGCCTGCTGCATCGCTTCCTCCGGGCTGTCTATTTTAAGGCCGTCGCGCTCCAGCAGTTTTTTGCGGATCATGCGGCTGGTAAAGCACCGCCGGACGGTGCAGTCGGGAAATCTTTCCTCGATCCGGCGCTCGATGGCGCCGATGGTTTTTTCACGGGTATCCGCGAAGGAAGTGCCGAAGCTCACGGCGAGCAGCAGTCTTTGTTTCTTTGCTGTAGTATTATTCATCCTGTTTTTCTCCAAAGGCTTTGCGCCGGATTCCGGTGCAGTACAATCTGCCCGAAAGACACTTCTTCAGGCCGCAGTATCGTCGCATTGTCACCGGCCCGATTTGTGCCTTTTTACTGGATATTCGTGCTACAATAACTATATGAATTCCGCCTTCTGTATCCTTGTTTAATGGCGGAAAACGGAAAGGAGAATTGCAATGGGCGCTTTAGACGGCTGCAAAGTACTGGATTTTACAACCCTTCTTCCCGGGCCTTACGCCACGATGACGCTGGCAGATCTGGGGGCGGAGGTGCTCAAGGTGAGCGGGCGCGACAAATATGATCTGGTGGTCAACTGGCCTCCGGTGATCGAAGGGGCGCAGGTGACCGGCGCCCAGGCCTGGCTTGGCCGCAACAAGAAGACCATCTTTCTGAATCTGAAAAAACCTGCCGCTGTGGAAGCGGTCAAAAAACTGGTCATGGAATATGACATCGTCGTCGAGCAGTTCCGGCCGGGCGTCATGGACAAGCTCGGCGTGGGTTATGAAGAGCTGCGCAAAGTCAACCCGCGTCTGATCTACTGCGCGATCACGGGCTACGGGCAGAACGGCCCCTTTGCCATGAAGGCAGGCCACGATATCAACTATATCTCCCGCGCCGGCATTGCCTGGGCGGCAGGGAGAAAGGCGGGCGGTCCCGGCCTCTACAACTTCCAGATCGCGGACGTTGCGGGCGGCTCCATGAACGCCGTTTCCAGTATTCTGGCGGCAATCATCTACCGCGAGCGCACAGGGCAGGGCCAGTTCATCGATGTATCCATGCAGGACAGCGTCATCCCCTTCAACTCCATGGACGGCGCAAGCTACTTTGCGGGCGGTCCCATGCCCATGCGGGAGAGCGGCATGCTCAACGGAGGCGGTATCTACGATTTCTATGAGACCTCAGACGGAAAATATATGAGTGTCGGATCCCTGGAACCCAAGTTTTTCGCCGCCCTCTGTGTCGGACTGGGACATCCGGAATGGAAGGACGGCAAGATCCTGAAAACAGACGCCGCTATGGTCAAAGAGACCTTCCGCCGGGTATTTAAGACAAAGACGCGCGACGAGTGGACCGCTGTCTTCAGCGAACTCGACGCCTGCGTCGAGCCCGTCATGGATCTGGAGGAAGTCTCTAAGGACGAACACCTGGTACAGCGCGGCATGTGGCCGTCTGTCGAAGTTCCGGTCTCCGGCTCTTCTGCCCCTTCTTCCTATGACAGCGACGGTTCCGGTTCAGGCACATCGGAGCATGTCTGCATCACGCAGATGGGGTGTCCCATGCACCTGTCCGCCTGCCCGCCCCGCTACGACCACGCGGGATATCCGGAAGGTTACCACACCGAACAGATCCTGGAGTCGCTCGGCTATAGTGCACAGGAAATTGCCGAAATGACCTGATGTGATCCGAAAATGCCGCTGCACCACTGCAGCAGACAGTGATTTCTCTCCCCCTGCTTGTCAAAAGCAGGGGGTTTTAATTGCTTCCATTTAAAAAATATAAGCAATTAATACCTACAATGTATTTTAAATCCTATTTTCAATGCTTTCTTCGTATCGTTTTTCGGTGTGTGCGTCCTGCAAGATTCCGAATGCAGGGCCTGAATTTTACAAAAACCGGGATCCGTGCGTGAGTCCTGCAAGAATTAACAGCAGGATTCCGGCCGCAAACATGAGCATGGCGGTCCTGTTCATCAGACGCACGGAGCGGGTGATGTCTTCGGGTTCCACGCTCCGGCCGCCGTCGCCGATCTCCGCTTTGTGGTGTAGCTCGCCGAAATACCAGGTGTCTCCCAGAAGGCGCAGATGCAGGGCTCCGGCACAGACGGATTCCGTCTGTGCGGAATTGGGGCTGGGACTCTTGAGGCGGTCCCGCCTCCAGATGCGGTAAGCTGCGGCTCCGTCAGGGATCCGGACAGCTTTTCCGGCAGCGGTGACGGAAGCTTTTCCCGGCAGGTAACATGCCAGGATCATAAAGAGGGCAGTCAGCCTGGCGGGGATGAAATTCATCACATCATCCAGGCGGGCCGCCGCGGTTCCGAAATATCTGTACCGCGCATTTTTGTATCCCGTCATGGAATCCATGGTGTTCACTGCTTTGTAAAAAATTCCGCCGATTCCACCGAACAGAATCATGTAAAAGAGGGGGGCCGTCACACCGTCGGAGGTGTTCTCAGCCACAGTTTCCACAGCGGCCTTTGCGATTCCCTCTTCATTCAGGCGCTCTGTGTCGCGCCCCACGATCATGGAAACTGCCCTGCGGGCACCTTCGATGTCGCCCCTCAGCAGGGGATCTCGCACGGAGTACCCGGCCTCCCCGAGACTGTGCAGGGCAAGGAGGCGTCCACACAGGACTCCTTCAAACAGGAGCCGCAGCCAGGGATGGATCCATCCGCACACCGCCAGCAAAAAGAGGATCAGGCCAGTGCTCACCTCCAGCACAAGCAGGACCATAATGACTCCCGCTATGCGCTCCCGGGTGTGGAAGCCCGGCTCTTCCTCTTTCCCGGGCTGTTCCGGGCGGGGCGGTACGGCGAAGATCCTGCGAAGGATTTTTTCAAAGAAACTAATGAGGGTTCCGACTCCCTGCACGGGGTGCCAGAGCCAGTGGGGATCTCCGATCAGCAGGTCCACAGCAGCCGCAATGAACAGCACGATTATTCTGTTTTGCACTGACTGCTGTAAAAAGTCCATTTGTCATTTCCTCGAAAATTGTCTGCATTTTTCCACAAAAGCTTCCGCAAAAGCCGGGTCAGACCGGTAATAGAGATGGGGGAATCCGGCCATGATATTGTCCTGCACGACCATGCAGTCCCAGGACCGTCTGCGGGCGGGCTTATGGGCGGTACATGCCTGTCCGTTGTCCGTGGAGTCAAAATAATGAAATTCGTGTCCGCGGATGCGGTGCCCGTCTTCAAGATACCCTGCCTCTGTGCTCTCAGTAGCTTTTTTCTCCAGCTCTATATAGCCGAAGCGGACAAGGTGATCTGTCATACGGCAGGTGCCCGGCAAAGCGCCGCACATTTTATAAATCTGTTCGTGAAGGATTCCCTCTTTGTAAAGGATTCCCTCTTCGTGAAGGATTCCCTCTTTGTGAAGGATTTCCTCTTTGTGAAGACTTCCCTTTTCGGGCGAATCCTCTGAGACAGCTGCAGATATCTTTTCTATACTGTTTTTTCCAAAATCACCTTTTGGGTCCGTCAATATCAGATTTTCCTGCAGGTACATGAAGCCGCCGCATTCTGCCAAAATAGGCATACCCTCGGCTGCGCATTTGCGGATCTGTGCCTTCATCTCTTCGTTCTGCGCAAGGGCCTGCGCGTGCAGTTCCGGATAGCCGCCGCCGAGCAGCAGGCCGTCCGCCGCAGGGAGTTTCCTGTCGTGAACAGGTGAGAAAAAGACCAGCTCTGCGCCGCATTCCTGCAGCATCTCCAAATTGTCTTCGTAGTAAAAACTGAATGCCTCGTCGCGGGCAACTGCGATGCGGGGAACATCTTGTTTATGCCCTGTCCGGCGGGGCTTTTTTTCACCGGTCCCGGGGGGCATCGGAACAGCCTTGGCCTCTTTTCCTTTGGTCCCGGGGGGCATCGGAACAGCAGGCGCTCTTCCGGCAAGTTCCACAAGGGTTTCGAAATCAATCGTTTTCTCCAGAATGTCCGCCAGGTGATCGATCTGCTCCTGCAGGTCTGCCAATTCTTCGGGCTGGATTAATCCCAGATGGCGGCTTCCCCAGGAAATACTGTCGTCCTGGGGAAGGTAGCCGACGACCCTGAGATCTGTATCCTCCTCGATCCATTTTTTCATCATCGGGAACATGCCTGCGGAGATCCGGTTCAGAATCACGCCGCGGACCCTCGGGTCTTCTTTTTCATAATCCGCAAAGCCCCTGAGCAGGGGAACCACGGAGCGGCTCATTCCTTTTGCATTGAGGACCAGGATGACCGGTGTGCCGGTCTGCTTTGCCAGGTCATAAGAGGAAGCTTCCATTCCGGAGGTCCCGGTGCCGTCAAAATAGCCCATGACGCCTTCAATGACGGCTATATCGGCCCTGTTTTTGATTGCCGCGCGGGCCAGGGCCGCCGTCGCGGTATTTGCGGCGTTTTCCGAGTCTGCGGGGGAGAAAAAGGTGTCCAGGTTCCGTGAGGGGATGCCGAGCACCTGCCTGTGGAACATGGGATCGATATAATCCGGGCCGCATTTAAAGGCAGCCGGATGCAGGTTTTTTCTCTGCAGAAGGCGCAGCAGGCCGCAGGTGATCAGGGTCTTGCCGCTGCCGCTCCCGGGTGCCGCGATCATCAGGCGGGGTAGGAAAATCGATTCCGGATCCTCTGCGTCAGCTCTGGGAGATGTGTTTTTTTCCATTGAAATGTCCGAAATACCGGCATCTGCGGAAATGCCCTGTTTGATTGACTGGCTGGCCTTTGCCCGGGATTCGTTTTCTGCAAAATACAGTTCCAGGCTACCGCTTTCAGCGTCAAATCTGCCCAGTTCAGGGTCCAGATCGTAGAGTTTGCGGACAGTCTCATCGTCCAGGATTTCCGAAGGTTTCCCACACGCAAAAATCTCCTCGCCCCTCACGCAGATAATCCGGTCCGAGATTTTCATCGCCAGGTCGATCTCATGCAGCGACATCACAACCGTGATGCCCTGGTCCCGGGACATTCTGTGAAGAATGGAGAGAAGTTCCAGCTTATGGCGAATATCCAGATAAGAAGTCGGCTCGTCGAGCACGATGATTTTGGGCTCCTGACAGATGGCGCGGGCGAGCAGGATCCTCTGGCGCTCACCGTCGCTGACAGCGTCGAAAGGTCTGTCGGAGAGATGCCGGGCATGCACAGCGGCCAGCGCCCTGTCCACCTTCTCTTCGTCCGCATCCGAGAGGATTCCGAGACGGCCGGTATAGGGGTAGCGGCCCATGGCGGTCACGTCCCGGCAGGTCATGAGTTCTGTCTGCAGACGGCCGGTCAGCATGACAGCCATATTTCTGGCCAGGTCCGCCGGGGAAAACTGATTCAGGTTTTTCGGCGGCAGGCTTCCCTCTTCGGACAGAAAAACATTTCCGCCAACAGGAACGAGCTGGCGGGTGATGGTCTTGAGGATCGTGGACTTGCCGGATCCGTTCGGACCGACCAGGGTCACGATCTCCCCCCTCTGCACGCCTATCTCAATGCCGCGGATCAGGGCCTTTCCGTTATAACCGACGACCAGGCGGTCGAGCTGTAAATGATTCTTTTCCAAGTTTCTGCGGTATCCTTCCTGTAGATCACTGGGACACTGGGGACGGTTCTGACTGTCCCCAGTGTCCCTTCGGTGTTGGTTGGAATAATGGGCGGAGCACCGGTGATGACATTGGAACCGTCCCCGGTGTCACTGGTAATGACACTGGAACCGTCCCCGTGTCACCCCTGTAGATCACTGGGACACTGGAACCGTCCCCGTGTCACCCTTCTATCTGTTTTTTCGGATCAGCATGTAAATCACCACCGGGGCGCCCAGAATCGAGGTCACGGTGCTGATGTTGAGTTCGGTCGGTGAAAAAGCCATGCGGGCGATCAGGTCGCTCACCATGCAGAAAACGGCGCCGCCGAGGAAAGCGGCGGGAATCACGACGATGGGCTTTGAGGTCCCCAGGGCACGCTTGACCAGAAAGGGCACGGCGATGCCGACAAAGGAAATGGGCCCGGCAAAGGCGGTCACGCAGGCAGACAGGATGCCCGAGAGAATGATCAGTTCCATGCGGAAGCGTTTGATGTTGACTCCCATGCTCTGGGCATATGCCTCTCCCATCTGGTAGGCCCCGATGGGCTTGGCCAGCAGGAATACGCAGACAAAGGCGATTCCCACTATAATGGCGGCGGTTCCTGTTCCGCTCCAGTCCGCCCCGGAAAAGCTTCCCTGGGACCAGCCATGAAGATTGACGATATCGGAATCCTCCGCGAAGGTCACAAGAAATTCCGTGACGGCACTGCAGATATAGCCGATCATAATACCGGCGACCAGAAGGGCCGCCATATGCTGCACCGAGCGCGAGACGACAAGTATAAAGGCCGTGGACATCATGGCCCCGGCAAAAGCCGCCAGGATCAGGGCCCATGAGGAGGCGGTTCCGAAGCGCCCGATGAGCAGGATCATGACGACTGCAACACACATCTTGGCACCGGAGGAAATGCCCAGCACAAAGGGTCCCGCGATGGGATTTCCGAAAAAGGTCTGCAGCAGGAAACCGGAGAGAGCCAGGGCTCCTCCCAGGATCGCAGCCTGCAGGATCCGGGGCATGCGGATCTTCCAGATGATGCTGACCTCATTCGCCTCCCCCTGACGCAGAAAAAGAATTCTGAGAATCCTTCCCACCGGGATGCTGACGCTGCCCGTATTGATATTCAAAATGATCATTGCCAGAAAGGCTGCCGCGAGCACGGCAAACACCGCCGTATAGCGCGTCCTCCGCAAGGCCTTGGCGTGGGCGTACTCCGGCCTCTGTAGATTTTCCATAGATCCGTTCCCTCTACATCCCCTTTTCTTCTCTTACTGGCATGCCGCTCATCCGGGCTGCAGCACAAGCCTCCGGCACAGCCGGTTCCGGGATCATATCATATGTCTTTTTTTCTCAGAGAGCTGAGGGGTGTGATGCTTCCGTCCGCCTCAACGAAGGAAATGTTCTCCAGCTGGCCGCGCAGGTTTTTGCGGAAATCGGCCAGATACTCCTCCCGGAGCTTTTTCTGCTCTGCCTTCTCCGCATCGGTCAGGCCCACAGTCTTATGCTTGCATGCAAGTTCATTGATTCTGTCAAGTCTTTTCTGTTTCATTGATTGTCTCCTGTGTCTCCTGAAATATTGAATGAATCACAAGGAGGCAGTTCCGGTGGGGCACAGGGTACCTGCCTGGAAGGAAGCGCCTACCGTGATTTAAAGCTGTCCGGAATGGGACAGTCAGAACCGTCCCTCGTGTCCCAGCGGCTCATTTGAGCTGCTCGAGGAAGGTCATCTGGGATGTATCCTGGCCGGTGAGCATGCGGCGCAGGTCTGTGATCATGTGCGCAGCGATGTCGGGGGACTGGTAGAGGCTGCGCTGTACCTGCCAGACGTTTCCGTTTTGGACTGCCTTGAAATCCGCGAGGAGGGCGGATTTGCCGCACAGTTCAGTAATGCTCCTGACAGGATTTTCGATGGTCGCGTTGTAGATCAGATAATCTGCGTCTTTGGCCGTATTGTAGAAGTCCTCCATAGACAGGCGCACCGAGGCGCTGTTTCCGCTCTGCTGGAGCAGGTCTTTAAAGATGTAGTTGCCGCCCGCCAGCTCGATCATGCGGGGGATGTAGTCATCGGTCGCGCGCACGATCACATTTCCGCTGGAGGAAATGGAAAAGAAAGCGACGGTCAGGCCGGTATCGGTATAGTTCTCTGCCTGCGCAAATTCCTTTTCCTGTTCGGCAAAAAAGGCCTCTGCCTCTGTCTCATGGCCGGTCAGGACACCGTAGAGGCGGACCCACTCGGTCCGGCCCAGGGGGTGGCTCTCATTGCTGGAGGTGTCGATGAATACAGGGATTCCCAGTTCCTCGAGCTTTTCCTTGACCTCCGGTGAGTGCAGGATCATCATGGATTCCACTGCCAGCTTGCAACCGGAGGAAGCCAGCAGCTCATAGTCCGGGGCGCTGTATTTTCCGGCATAGACCATACTTCCGTCCGCCAGTGCCTTTTTGGGGGCATCGATGTACCAGCCGTCCTCCTTTGTGCCGGTCATTTTCACCTGACTGATGGCGCCCGCCCCGTCAAACAGGGCCATGGAAGAGGTCGCCGCCACATAGATGTTGTCGAGGGGTGCCTGCAGGACTGTAATAGAGGCGGGAAGGTTTTTGAGAATTTTCTGCGAGGCATCAGATTTATCTGCGCCGGTCTTTTCCGGCAGGAGCAGGTAGAGCCCGCTGTCGTGTACATCGATCAGGCGGTAAAGTTCCTCTGTGCTGCCGTCCGCAGCCTGATAGGTATAAATATCAAAAGTTTCCGCATAGACGGTCTCCATGGCGGAGACAAAGGTCAGGCCTTCCAGGGCAGGCGGCTGGGAAACGCTGTCTGTTTTTGAAGTCCCGGAAGACTTCTTTCCCGCTGCGGGAGCGTCCTCTCCGTCCCCGGCAATGCTGTCACTGTCTTCCTGCGGGGCTTCTGCTGTGCTGTCCCCTGCAGCCGCTCCCTCCGCAGTATTTCCTTCGGATCCCTCAGATCCGTCTGCGGCTGCCGTTTCATCCTCCTGTGTGAGGCTGATGAAAATGGTGTACTCGATCTCATGGGGTTCGGACATGGCAGTTGTCAGACCGCTGATTGTCATCTCCTCATCGAGACGGACGGGAACGCGGAAGACAGAATTTTCTCTGTCCGCGTCGCCGGCATTTTCCGGATCATACTGCACACCGTCAACCTTGACCCACTCATAGTGGGGACTGCTGATCTCGATCCGTGCCTGTGCCGCCCCTTCAGTGAGAAAGACTTCCGGGCAGGTGATCTTCACCTTGCCCGTGCCGCCCGAGACAGTGAACACGGCCGGCTCATAGCTGCCGTCCTCAGGCGTATCAGCGGCTGCCTCGTCCGCATCCTTATTAATATCTGCAGAGTCCTTTTCCGTCCCGTCATCACCTGTCGATCCGCCTTCATTTTCGGCCTGGGACTCAACTGCCGAAGAGGCGGCATCTGCCTGTGTATTTGCCTGTGCATCCGCCTTGCCGCTCTTTTCCGCAGGAGAGCAGGCATTGATCGTCAGGATAATAAAAAGAATGATTGCCGTGGCCGGAACAAAAAAGTACTTTCTCTTTTTCATCTGTCATTTCCTCATGCTGACTGAGTATCTTTTCCAATGGCTAACGCCGCAGTGACCCCTTCCAGGCTCTGTTTCTCCTGCAGAAGACAAGCCTCTCTTTCGCCCCCTTTTCCCGAATGTCCTGAATGTTCCAGGGCAAGGCGCACGGCGCTGCGTTCACACACGCAGTCCACCCCGGTGACATTGCGGACAAAATCGGAGGTGCTGAAGGTGCCCGGCACCCGGTTCAGTTCCTCAGACGTGTAAAAAGTCAGGGGCAGCTTCCATTCCTCTGCAAAGGCATGGAGTCCGGCTTCCTCTTTTTTCAGGTCGATGGAAGCAATTCCCGAGAGTGCCTGGCGGAAGACGCCGGAGGTCTGCAGGATCTGCAGCACTGCTTTCTGAACGGCCTCCGCAGTGATTCCTTTCCGACAGCCAATCCCGAGGGTGACTGACTGCGGGATCAGATAGAGGGCTTCCCTGGGGTCATCTGCTGCCTGCCGGCAGGAGACGATGATGTCCGCTTGGGTCCGGTCCGCAGTCCTGCAAATGCCCTTTCCATAGTTTTCAGGCGGGCTTCCGATCCCCGCGGGAACCCGGCACTCTTCCTCAAAAAATATTTTCAGCGTCTCTCCCGCCAGGATGCGGGCGGAAATCCTCTTGGCTGCACTTCTGTCGGAAATCTGCAGACCGTTTTCCACGGCAAAGACATCGACAGCAAAAAGTCCCCTGCCGTCCGTCGCGGTTGTGATCACCGGCTGGGCCCCTATCGCCTCTGCAAGCAGCCCGCACAGGCGGTTTGCACCGCCGGCGTGGCCGGACATGAGGGAAATGACGTACTTTCCGTTTTCATCCATGACCAGGACGGCGGGATCCCGGAATTTGTCCTGCACAAGCGGAGCAATGCAGCGCACTGCAATTCCTGTTGCCGCAATAAAGATCAGGGCATCCACCTCGTGAAACCATTGGGCCGCCGCTTGAGACAGCCTTGGTCCGTCTTCAAATCCGGGCACATAGGCGCAGCGCCCCGTCTGCAGGATTTCCGTATCCGGCAGCTGGTCTTCCAGGGCTGCAGCTGCGCGGCGCATGGTCTCAAAGCCCCGCTCCGTACAGGCCAGCATGACGATCCGCCCGTTTGCTTTGCGGGTATGCAGATTCTGTGAATCTGCACTCTTTTCAGATGCCCTTAACCGGCGGTCTTCCCTCCTCTGAGATGAATCTGCCTGCAGGTCTTCTGCTTTTGGCTGTGTATTCTGTTTGCGCTCTGCCTGCTGCATGGCAGCGGCAATCTCTTTATACTTCCCGGTGATCCGCCCGTAGTTTTCGGGCAGATGGGGAATCAGGCAGTTGGTGCAGTCCTTGATTCCTTTTTCCGTGTAACGGAAGTTTCCTCCGCAGTGAGGTCCCAGCATGTAGAGGGGGCAGTAGCAGAACAGACAGCTGAAACGAGCCGGATCCGCGATCCGGTGGCAGGGGAAATATTCACATTCCGTATTCTGGAAAAAGGAATAGTGCTTTCCCTCCCAGAGGGGTTTTCCCCGGTTTTCGCTCATCTGTCTACTCCTTCGCTTTCGTTTTCGGTGTCTTTTTTCGAAGCGGTTTTTCGTTTCCTTCCTCTTCCGATATCACAGCTTTTTTCCAGTATTACTGCTCTTTTCGGGAATCACAGCGTTCTTTCAGTCTTACTGTTTTTCCGGTATCACTGCGTTCTTCCAGTCTTCTGTTTTACCGGTATTACTGCATTCTTTCAGTCTCACTTACTGTTTTTCCGGTATCACCGCCCGCTTCCGGGGCAGGCTGAAAACCTCTCATTCTCCGGCTTTTCAGGAAGCTATGATCTCCTCCAGTGCCTCTGCCAGCACCCGGTTTTCTTCCGGGCGCAGGACGGCGGCGCGGTAATCGCCCTTCTCAAGTCCCGGATAGTTGTCGCAGCGACGGATCAGGATGCCTCTCTGCAGAAGAGGCTCATACAGTTCTTTTGGGCAGGAAAAAAAGATATAATTTGCCTCTCCCGGAAATACTCTGCATCCGAGTTTTTCCAGAGCTGCGGTCATCTTTTTCCGCTCCGATGCGACAAGCGCACGGGCCTTCTCCATATATTCCGGGCCGGTTTCCAGAGCAGCCAGCCCCGCCGTCTGTGCGGGGATGGATACGCTCCACTCCGGCTGTTGGGCGTGGATCAACGCAAGAATCTCAGGGTTTTCTGCCATCAGATATCCCAGGCGGATGCCCGGCATGGCGAAACGCTTGGTAAAGGCGTCCAGGACCAGAAGACGCTGAAATCGCTGAGATGCGGCCGAGGGCAGCAGAAACCTGCGCATGGTGCACCGGTCCTCATCCGGCAGAAAGCCGAGGAAGCACTCGTCCACCATGAGCCAGGTGCCCTGCCTCTCGCAGGCTTCGGCGATCCGAAGCAGCAGGTCCGGGGCGATCCGGTCTCCGATGGGATTCGAGGGCGAGCAGAGGATTGCCAGATCGGGTTTCTGCGCCAGGTCCTCCAGGTATCTGTCTGTCAGGGCAAAGTTTTCCTGCCTGCGCAGATGGTGGTAGAGGATTTGACAGCCATTGGACTCCGCTGCATGTCTGTAGCCCGAGAAGGAAGGCGCTGTAAGGAGGATCTTCCCTGCATGCAGCCCCCGCACCGCGGCTTCGATCAGTTCGGACGCGCCGTTCCCGCACAGGATCTGCCCGGCCGGGACGCCGGTGTATTTTTCGAGTGCAAGGCGAAGATCTCTGCACTCCTGATCCGGGTACTGTGTCAGAAGAGAGAGCTTCTCCCGGAGGCTTCTGAAAACATTTTCCGGGATTCCCAGCGGGTTGATATTGACCGAAAAATCATATTTCACGTCTATGCTGTTATAAATCTCTCCTCCGTGAAGCATATGCGAAGTTCTTTCTATGTACTAAAATACCACTGTTTGTAAATTGCCAAAAAGAGTCTGCCATTGGCTAAAAAGAGTTTGCAATGGCCAAAAAGAGTTTGTGTGATCGGCGGAGAGACTGCTCACAATCCCCGTAAGGACTTCTGCCTGCCGAATTCACACTGCGTTTTTCCTTCTCCCTGGAAGGAGATGATAAAGACCGGATTTCCGGCACGCAGATAGTGGTAGGTTCCCAGGACTTCCTCCCTGTTTACCATGACCTGTGTGCACTGCAGGTCGCGGATGGGCAGGCGCTCCAGCGCTGCGTGCAGAGCCGCCAGGGTCTCCGATGTAATGCAGTTGACCACCACTTTTGCTCTCGAGTTGCGCGCGAGAACAAAATCCAAAATGCTTCCGATCTCGCCGCCGCTGCCGCCGATAAAGACATGGGTCGGAACCGGCAGTTCAATCAGCGCCTCCGGTGCGTGTCCCTCAATGATCGACATATTCTGAAGACTGTATTTTGCCCTGTTTTCCGCAAGGAGAGCCAGGGCATCTTTTTTGCACTCGATCGACCAGATCTTGGCCTCCGGACAGGCGAGGGCGGCCTCTATGCTCACCGAGCCGGTGCCGGCGCCCACATCCCAGACGACCGATTTTGCCGTCAGTCCCAGGCGGCACAGGGAGAGGGTGCGGATCTCCGAGGAAGTCATCGGTGCTTTTCCCCGGATAAAGGCCGTGTCCGGCATTCCCGGCAGGACGGGGACTTTTTCCGCGTCATCGTGGCGGATATACAGGACATAGAGACCTTCCCGTGTGATCTCGATCAGATCCTGCGGTGTGCAGGGGCAGATCTCCTCTCCCGCGCGGGATAATTCATAGCCATAGATCAGCTGCAGTTTCCCCAGGGTTCCCTGCTCCTGCGCTCTGGCCAGCAGGGCGCCTGTCTGGCGCAGGTCAGCTGCATTGGCCACCAGCAGGAAGCATTCGCGGTTCCTGCGGACCTGACCGGTCACGTTGCAGAAGCGTCCGTGGGAACTGAGTATCTTCCAGTCCTGCCAGGGAATCCCCGCCCGCGCCGCGAACCAGGAGACACTGGAAATGCCGCAGATCACTCTCACTTCAAAGTTCTCTTTGAAGGTCTCTTCCTTTTTCAGTTTGGCCAGCATGGAGGAGGCACCGCTGTAAAAGCCGCTGTCTCCGGAATAGGCAACTGCCGCATTCCTCACCTCCGGATGTTCCTCCAGATAGGCCAGGATCGAGCCGCTGTCATAATTGGCTATGACCTTCCTGCCAGCCGCCTGTTGCCAGGTTTTCGTCAGATTATCCAGAACGCTCTTTGCGCCGAAAAGGACCTGGGCCGAGGCGATTGCTTCCTGCGCCTGCTGGGTTCCGGCCGCCTGCGCGCCGACACCGACGCCGACCAGGGACAGGACTCCTGCCCTCTGCTGCCCAATGCCGGCATACTGCAGGGCTTTCTCAATCGTGCGCTCCAGCCCGCTAATCAAGGCCGTCTCCCGTGACTCATTTTCTGTCGAAGGGGTGCGGACCACCACCGCGCGGATGCCGCACTTTCTGACAGCTTCGATTTTCTCGGGATAGCCCCCTGCAGCACCGGTCTGTTTGGTCAGAAGCCAGGAGGCTTCGGCATGGCGGATCAGGGCACAGTTCATATCTGTTCCGAAGGGGCCCTGCATGGCAAAAATCTGCTTTCCTGCAAGACCTGCCTCGGCGCAGGCATGAAGGCTCTCCTGTGCGGGAAGTACGCGGGCTGTGATCCTGGAGGGATCGCCCAGTGCCCGGGTAAAGCGGACAAGTTCCTTACTGCCTGTCGTCACCAGAATGCGGCCGGGACGGGAGGAAAGGAAAGCACCTGCCTCTTCCACATCGTTGACATAGACACAGGATAGATCATTTGAATCTGCAACGGCTGTTCCGCTGCCGTCACTCTGTGCATCCGCATCCTCTCTCTGCAGACGCAGGCAGGTGAGCCCTGTCTGCTCACAGGCTGCCCGGATCTCCCCGGACACAAGCTGTGCATGGGGATGCGTCGCGTCGATCACGCAGGAAAAATGTCCCTCCAGCATCATCTGTGTCATGCCGACGCGGTCCAGTCTTCCTGAATGGACCGTCATCAGGGGATGGGGCTGCAGGACCTCCTCCCCGTACTGTGTCGCCACACAGACAGTACATGGTACGCCCTCGGCGAGCAGGCGCTCCGCAACTGTCCTTCCCTCAGTTGTACCGCCGAAAATCAAAATCTTTCCGCTCTCTGATTTCATCTGTCCAAACGCACCTTCCAAAAATGATGTACAATCTTTAGTTCTACGCTTTAACATCTGTTTCAGGGTTTTTCGTTTCAGGTCTTCTGTTTTGCTTCAGAATCTCTGTTCTCGTTTCAGAGTTCCTGTTTCTTTAAGCGTCTCTGTTCCTTTCAGATTTTCCTGTTTTCTTTCAGATTTTCCTGTTTTCTTTCAGAATTTGTGTTTCAGGCTTTGGCATCTGCCTCCGCCGCAAGACGCTCCCTTGCATATCCCCGGGGCGTCACCATATGGCCGCCGATGCGCTTTGTCGAACTGTTGCCGATAAAGACGGTGGTAAACATATCCACCCGGACATCGCGAAGTTCCGCCAGTGTGTAAATATGGGTTTCTTCACCGTCACGTCCGATGTTGCGCACTGTGCCGCAGATCTGGTCGGGGGAAAGTGTTTCCAGCAGAATATCGCAGGCCTTCTGCAGATAATCCGCCCGCTTTCTGCTGGAGGGATTGTAGAGGACAATGGCAAAATCGCCCTCCGCCGCCATGCGAAGGCGCTTCTCAATTTTCTCCCAGCGGGTCATCAGATCGCTCAGGCTGATGAGGGCAAAGTCATGGATCAGGGGCGCGCCTAAACGGGCCGCGCCGCTCAGAGCCGCCGTAACTCCCGGAATCACCCGGATTTCCACATCGGGATAGTCCCGGGCTGTCTCGTAGATCAGTCCCGCCATGCCGTAGACACCCGCGTCGCCGCTGCAGATAAAGGCGACATCCGCGCCGGTCTCTGCCTCCTGCAGGGCCAGGATGCAGCGCTCCTCCTCCCGGCGCATGGTAGTGGTGATGATTTTTTTATCCGGGAACCGGTCCTTCACCAGGTCCACATAGACATGGTATCCGGCGATCACATCGCAGTTTTCAATCGCGTGGTAGGCCTCGAAGGTCATCTGGTCGATGGCGCCGGGGCCCATACCGACCACTGTGATCTTTCCTTTTCTGCTGTCAGTGCCCATTGATCTCTCCCTTTCCGAACATCCCGATCTTCCCGGTGTAATGCAAGCTCCTGAGAGCCCGGTACGAAGCTTTGTTAAGTGCAGTATTTTTATTTCGTGCGAATTCGTGCGAACCTTTTTGTTGTATGCTTCTTTATTTCGTGCGGCTCTTTATTCCGAGGCCTCCCTGAATTCTGTCGTGAATCCCGGGTCGTAAAGCTTTGAGCGCTCGTAGCCGCTCTGGGCGACGGCGCCGCCGACAATGATGAGGGCTGTTTTGGTGATTCCGTGCTCCGCAGCGGTCTGCGCCAGGGTATCCACCCTGCAGATATATTTTTTCTCATCCGGCCAGGTCGCCTTGTAGACAATGGCTGCCGGCGTGTCCGGTGCGTAACCGCCCGCGATCAGACGGCCGCTGAGCTTTTCCAGCATGCCTGTACTCAGAAAGATCACCATGGTCGCACCGTGCGCCGCAAAGGATTCAATGGATTCCTTTTCCGGCATGGGAGTGCGGCCTGCCATGCGGGTGATGATCACGCTCTGGGAAATGCCGGGCAGGGTGTATTCCATATCCAGGGCGGAAGCCGCGCCGCAGAAGGCACTCACGCCGGGCGTGGAATCGTACCTGATTCCTTCCCTCTCCAGGATGTCCATCTGCTCACGGGTCGCGCCGTAAATGCAGGGATCTCCGGTGTGCAGCCGCACTGTCGTGAGGCCTTCCTTCTCCGCCTGGCGCATGACCTCCGTCACCTGCTCCAGTGTCATCTTCGCGCTGTCGTACACGCGGCAGCTGTCTTTTTTATATTCTAAAAGAGCCGGGTTCACCAGCGAACCCGCGTAAATAATGACATCCGCCTCCGCGAGCAGCCTCTGCCCGCGCACTGTGATCAGGTCCGGCGCGCCGGATCCCGCTCCCACAAAATGGACCATTACATCTACCTCTCTTTATTCGGAAATCTGTTCCTGCAGAATGCGCATATATTCCGGCGCATTGTCTGTTCTGCCAAGTTCTCCGTGAACATTTGAAAAAACAACGACTTCGACCTGCATTTTCCCCTGCGCCCATTCCTGCATGACCGCCTGGATCCGCCGAGTCATTTCCCGGAGGACCTCCTCTGCTATGCCGTATCCCTTCAGGATGCGGATTGCCTCATCGGTCATCACACAGTCCGCAAGTGCAGTGCGCAGGCTCCCGGCGAGCTCCTCTCTGCGGCGAACGCTTTCCAGGGACTCTGCCGGAATCGTCCCGTCCTTATCGGATTTTTGTCCTTTTTCGTCATTCAAAAGAATGCTCTCCGCAATCTCCGTCAGGATCTCCATGCGGTGATCGCCGTACTGCGAATGGGTGTTTCGAATGCCGCCGGCCACTTTGACCAGTTTTCCTATGTGGCCCACGAAGAGCATTTTTGTAAATCCTGCGTCCGCTGCCATCTTGACTGTGTCGTAAATAAAGTTGGAGGCGGTCACCGCCGTGTCCAGGGAAAAGCCGTATTTTTCCAGAAAAAAGTTCTTGCCGTAATTGCCCGGCGCCGCGGGAAGGATCGTCAGTCCCTCCTCCTTCCGGACCCGGATCTCCACCCGGATGGTATCCAGCAGGGCCTGGTCGCTCATGGGCTCCACGATTCCGCTGGTTCCCAGGATAGAGATACCGCCCTCGATCCCGAGTTTTGGGTTAAAGGTCTTTGCAGCCAGCTCCTTTCCCTGAGGGACAGAGATGGTTATATCCAGTCCCCGGGGAATGCCCTGCATGCAGTCTTTCCATTGATCTGCTGCCGGATCCTCAGGCCCTGTTCTCTGAAAGGGGGATTCCCCCTGTCCGGATTTAAAAAGTTCCAGAACTTCCTGAACCGCCTCCCTGATCATCCGTCTGGGCGTGCTGTTGATGGCTGCGCTGCCCACCGGCTGGTCCAACCCGGGCTTTGTCACGCGGCCCACTCCCTCGCCCCCGTCAATGCGGATTCCCGGCAGATCGGAACGGGAGACTCTGGCATAGATCAGGGCGTGATTGGTGATATCCGGATCATCCCCGCTGTCCTTGCGGACGGCGCAGGAAACAGCATCCGGACAGGTGTTGGACCCGGTATTTTGTCCATTTTGTTCCTTCCAAAAGCAGATGTCCTCGATTTCCAGGATCAGGTCCAGTCCTTTCGGGGTCTTAAGCTGCACCTGTACAACCCTCTGCCCTGTCAGAAGCATAAGGGCTGCCGCCTTTGCCGCCGCAGCGGCACAGCTTCCCGTCGTATATCCCAGACGGAGCCTCTGTCCGCCCTTTTCGATGTACTCGTTAAGTTCCATTAATTGACTCGCTGTTTATTCCATTGTCTTGCATTCACTGGCATATATAAACAAACTATACATTGCTTCGTGCATCGGGCTTTCGCGAGCCGTATAGCTGCTTATTCACATGTTGTAGAGAATCGCATTGCAGATTGCGGCAGCGACATTGCTTCCGCCCTTTCTGCCGCGGTTGCAGATGAAGGGAACACCTGCCGCCATAATGCGCTCCTTGGCGGCAACCACATTGACAAAGCCCACCGGGACGGCGATGACGAGTTCCGGCTTATAGCCCTGATGGATCTTCTCCTCCAGGGCAATGAGTGCCGTCGGCGCATTTCCCACAGCAAAAATCAGGGGGCAGCCCGCCTTTTCTGCCTCGCGGACTGCCTTGTCCACAGCAGCGGCGGAACGGGTCGTCCCGGCTTTCTTTGCCTGCTCTGCGACATCCGGATCCGCAATGTAGCAGTGCACCTGCCCTCCGAAGGAAGCCAGCTTTCTCTTGTTGATTCCTGACATGGCCATGGTCGTGTCTGTGACAATGTGCGCCCCCCGCCGGACCGCATCGGAGGCCTTGTGCAGAACCTCTTCACTAAAGGCCATTGTATCAAGATATTCAAAATCCGCCGTCGTGTGGATCACACGCAGAATGACATGTTTTTTGTCCTCCGGAATTTCCCTGCCTATTTCATGCAGTTCCTGTTCAATGATCCGGAAACTAGTCTTTTCTATATCCGCCGGAAGAACATGTTCGAGTTCCATCATACTTACCTCTCATGCCGGAGCACATTAGTGCGCAGACATCGTCAAAGCGCCGGGTACAAATAAATAAATCGTTTCTGCTTTGAAACGAAATTTTGCCGACAATAATTATACCATGGTTCCGGCATCACTTTGGTAAATATTATGCCGTTTTGTAATAAATCTACATTTGAAAAACAAACCAATCATATACAGAACGAAAGTATAAAAAAGGACAACGCCTGCTCGTCAGGGCTGTCCGGAAAGCTAAGAGCATTGTCTTTTTTTCAGTTTTTTCAGATACACTTGTCTCCACCGTAATCCAAATCATCAGATATGCGGACCCAAGTCATGCATTCAGGGATTCCTACTGTAAAAATGCTCAATTTTGCGGTACACCTTACGAAAATCCACCTTGTGTAAGTGGTAATCTATTATCCAGAGATTCCGGCATTTAATATTCCCTAAGAACGGCATTTTATTTTCCATAGGTCCACACTTCGGATA
>OCVV011191409.1_pt1 | contig 37751 bp, 38 predicted proteins | sample 1539721 | NCBI WGS metagenome assembly OCVV01 (sample SAMN02144230, study PRJEB22623) | gut metagenome | biome: sheep rumen | host: Ovis aries | place: New Zealand | reverse complement strand
ATTCATGTTGAATTAATTCACCCAATTGCTCTAGAACAAGGTACTAAGTTCTCAATCCGTGAAGGTGGAAGAACTGTTGGTGCTGGTACAGTTTCTAAAATTGATAAATAATTAGTTTTAAAAAAATGAACCTTATGGTTCTTTTTTTTAAAAACAGAAGAAAAAAACTATGATGTTATAAAAAACTATGATATAATGAAAAGCATAGAGGATATAGTATGAGAAAAGTAACTAGTTATGTGTTAGTATTTATCTTAACATTTTGTATTTTTACTAAGGTAGAAGCTAAAACATTAAGGGATTTAAAAAATGAATTAGCTGCCTATGAAAAAGAAATGCAAGCTAATAAAGAAAAACAACAGTTAACTAAAAGTGAAATGACTGCTATTAATACTAGGGTAAAAAATATCACTGATACAATTCAACAAGATGAATTAAATATTAAAAAAACAGAAGAAGAAATTGTTGTTTTAGAAGAAAAAGCTGATGAAAAGGAAGATCAAATTAAAGATATTATTGCCTTTTTGCAAATAACAAATAGTGAAAATGCTTATATGGAGTATATTTTTGGTGCTAAAACAATTGAAGATTTAATTCTACGAAGTGCTATTTCTGAACAAATGGTTGCTTATAATGATGATTTAATTGAGGATTATAATAATACCATTGTTGAATATAGAGAAAAAAATGAAGATTTGAAAAAACAAATAACTAATTTAAATAATGAACATGAAGAATTAAAGGGTGAATTAGTTAAATTAGGTGATAATTTATCTGATACAGTTGAAGCTTCTTTAAGTGTACAATCACAAATTGATGCACAAAAAAAACTTATTAATTATTATCAAAATACATTAGGATGTAAAGATGATCAAGATATCAATAAATGTGGCAATATTCCTTTTTCTGGTAGTATGATTCGACCTCTTAATTCGGGTGCTGTATCAAGTGAGTTTGGATATCGATATCATCCAACTATGAATTATTATACGCTACATAGTGGAATTGATATGTATGGTGGCACTGAAGTATATGCTGTTGCACCTGGAACTGTAGCTGGAATACATTGGCATATTCAGTGGCCTAATTCAAGTGGAAAAAAAGATTGTGGTGGTACGATGCTCTTTGTTCACCATAATATTAATGGAACATATTATACAAGTACCTATATGCATTTATCTAGTGTAAATGTCAAAATTGGTGATTATGTTGATCAAAATACTAAAATAGCTGTTACTGGTGGTAATCCAAAAAATCCAGCTTGGGGAGGATATACACCGTGGGATTCATGTTCAACAGGGCGCCATCTTCATCTTAGTATATCACGTGGTTTATACTTAAAAGACTATGGTGATTGGAATACATGGACTGCTAAGTTAGTTAATCCAAGAACGCTTGTTAATTTCCCTAGAGGTGGAGTGTACTGGTATAATCGTACAAAAAAATATTAAAAGCACAGTTTGTGCTTTTTTTTGACAATAATTTTCGAAAAGAGATTATAAAATATTGGTGGTGATAAAATGAAGGTTAAGTTATTTGATTTAGAAGATGAGAGTGATTTAGAAAAGGAAATAAATGAATTTTTAGAAAATGATATTAATGTTATCGATATTAAATATTCTGTTTCATCGTCAGTTTATAGTGAAGAACAGATATTTTGCTTTTCCGCAATGGTTATTTATTATTAAATCATGTACATATCAGTAGGTTCTTCTTGAAAATATGTTTTTGCATCTTTTTTCTCTAATTTTAATATTCTATTTTCTAGAACTCTTATACTTTTTTCTAACCTGTCAATTTTATTAATTAATTTTTCATAATTATTTTGGTCATTTTGCATATTCTGAAAAGCCATAAAAGGATTGAAGAATGGTCCTTGATTATTCATAAAGTTTTTTCGCCTCATAAATATTTTATGCATATATAAAAAATATGCTATAATAGTTTTATGAGACAAAGAAATGTAAAAAATAAAAAAGAAATTATTAATAATTCTAGGTATGTTATTTTAAATCCTAGTGACAATAAAGGAAAATGGCAAAGTGTTTTTCAAAATAATAACCCTATATATTTAGAAATAGGTATGGGTAAGGGGGATTTCATTTTAGAAAATGCTAAAACTTATCCGAACATAAACTTTATAGGAATTGAGAAATATGATAGTATTATGGCCTTGGCTATTAAGAAAATTGAAAATGAAAATGTTTCTAATTTAAGATTAATACGGATGGATGCTATTACTTTATCAGATGTCTTCATTCATGAAATTAGTCAGATTTTTCTAAATTTTTCTGATCCGTGGCCTAAAAAGAGACATGCAAGAAGAAGATTAAGTAGTGAGATTTTCTTAAAAGAATACGATAACATTCTTACAAACAAGAAGATTATTGAGATGAAAACTGATAATCAAAAATTATTTGAGTATAGTCTAGTATCATTTAATAATAATAACTATTTAATTAAAAAAATAAGCTTTGATTTACATAAAAGTGAAATTGAGAATAACATTATGACAGAGTATGAAAAGAAGTTTAGTCAAGAAAATAAACCTATTTATTATGTCAAGGTGGAAAAAATAAGTTAAACTTTATAAAAATATATATTTTATCGCCATAAAGTATGCTATAATAATAAAGAGTAGGTGATAAATTGAAAAAAATATTGGTTACTTTACTCGTGTCATTATGTTTTGTATCTGGATGTAGTGTTACTAAAGTGTCAAATAGTAGTCTAAGTGATATTTTTCAAACAATTCTTTATGCTGATAGCACTATTAGTAATATATATATGGAGGGATATGAATTATATTTACCACAAGGGGTTAAAGTTGTTGATAAAAAAGATTTTAATTTAAAAATTAAAGATAACAATAATTATTATTATTTATATATTGACACTATAGCGTATCACTATCAAGTAGATAATTCATTTGTTCCTAGTACGAGTCATTTTTATTCACAAAAATTAATGAGCAATGGAAAAATTGGATATGTTGATATTGTTGATAAAGATAATTATTACTACGTTGTTTTGATGTATAATTATGCGAAAATAGAATCATTTATTCGTAAAAGTGATTTCAATAGTGTAATGATGAATATGGCAGCAATATTAGCTTCCATAAAATATAATGATAATGTTATTACTGGATTTATTGGCGATAATAAGACAGTAACCCAAGAAGAGAGATTTGATATATTTGATTCAAATATCGAAAATGATAACTTTTTGAAGTATGAAAGTGAATATGGTACATATAAAGAAAAAATTGATATAAGTAATGATCAGGATATTATTAATGTAGAAGAAACTATAGAGTAGGAAGGTGTCAAATGAAACTAATTGAAAAACTAAAAAATGTCTTTTTCGAAGAAGTTACTGATGATGATGAAGAAGAATTACCTCAACCACAAACATTTGCTAAAAAGATTGAAGTTCCAAAGAAAAAGCCAGAAATTGTAAAAGAGGAAAAAAGTGTTTTTAAAGAAAATGACGAAGTAGAATCAAAACCTATCATCCCACATGAAGAAGAAAAACATGAGGAGAATACTTTTCCTATGATGTTTGATGATGATGATTTTGTTGAAGAGAAAAAAGATGATTTAGAATTTAATCGTTCAAGTGAGATATCTACAAGAAGAGATCATGAATTACCTGAACGAGAACTTTATCATGGTAAAAAAGAAATTTCTTACGTTGAATCAATACGTAAACCGTCTTATTCTTATACTAAAAGTTATTATGAGGAAAAAGAAACTAAAGGATTTAAACCATCACCAATTATTTCACCAATCTATGGTATTTTAGATAAGAATTATCGAAAGGAAGAAGTAGTTACTAAAAAAGAAACAAGGGTAACTACTGGTCGAACTAATTTTGACTTAGATAGTGTTAGAAATAAAGCCTTTGGAAATGATGATGAAATAGTTCAAGATAAAAAAACACGAGAAAAAGAAGAGAGTAAAGAAAATAAAAAAATATATGATGTAAACAATAATAAGCCACAGGTTAATCGCGTTACATTAGCAGATGCTGATGAATATTATAATGATTTAGGTTTAGCTTATAACGTAGACTATAGCGATGCCTCAAGAAATACAAGTACACGTTCATCAAAATATAATTCTAAAGAAAAAAAAGTAGAGAAAGATGTTGATGATAATTTGTTTGATTTAATTGATTCAATGTATAATAAGGAGGATTAGGAATGGAAGTTAATTATTTGCAGTTTTTACTTTATATGTTAGGTGTTGTATTACTAGGAACATTAATTGTTTTAATTATTAAATTGATTTATTCGATTAATCGAGTTAATGATATTTTAGATAATGTTGAAAAAAAAATGAAAACAGTTGATAAAGCTTTTGGAGCTGTTGATCGTATTGTTGATTCATTTTCTCTTGCAACTGATAAAATAGTTGATGGATTAAGTAATGGTATTAGTAAAATTTTTAGTCATAAAAAGAAAAAAAGTCGAATAAAAGTAGAAGAGGAGGAAGAATAATATGACAAAAAAAGGATGGGGAAAATTTGTTGCAGGAAGTGTATTGGGTGCTGGTTTAGGATTACTATTTGCACCAAAGAAAGGTAGTGAAACACGTCAAGAACTTAAAGAAAAAGTTGATGAACTACTTAATAAAGCTAAAGAATTAGATATAGAAGATGTATCTAAAACAGTAGAAAAGAAAATCGATGAATTAAAAAAAGAAATTAAAAGTCTTGATAAAGAAAAAGTCTTAAAAATTGCCAAAGAAAAGGGAGATGCAATTAAAACTCAAGCAACAGAATTGGTGTCTTTAGCTAAAGAAAAAGGAACTCCTGTACTTCGTGATGCAGCTCTAGAAGTTAAAGATAAAGCTATTGAAGTAGCTAAGGAAGTTATTGAGCGCCTTGAAAAGAAAGAAGATAAATAAGCATCAATAGATGCTTTTTTTGGATTTATTTATGGAAAATTTTAAGTTTAAAAAATCCTATGGACAAAACTTTTTACAGGATAAAAGTATTATTAATGCAATTGTTGATAAAACAAATATTTGTGATAATAGTCTAGTAATAGAAGTAGGACCAGGTAGTGGAGCTTTAACGAGAGAGTTAGCGAAAGTTTCTAAAAATGTTTTATCATATGAGATTGATAATCGTCTTGAGGATACCTTGGATGAAAATTTAAAGGATTTTAGTAATATTGAAATAATATATGATGACTTTCTAAATAGAAATATTAAAAGTGATATTATAAAGTATGATTACGAACATGTTTATTTTGTAGCTAATATTCCATATTATATTACGACACCAATTATTATTAAATTAATTGAATCAAAAATATCTTTTGAAAAAATTACAGTTATGGTTCAAAAAGAAGTTGCAGATAGATTCTCAGCACAAGTGAAAACGAGAGATTATTCTTCAATTACTGTTTTTTTAAATTATTATTTTGATATTGAAAAGCTCTTATTTGTTAGCCGTGATGCCTTTATTCCAAAACCAAATGTTGATAGCATGGTTATTGCTTTAAAAAAGAAAGAGAAAAAATATGAAGTAAAAAATGAAGAGTTCTTTTTTCAATTAGTTCGCGATTCTTTTCGCTTTAAAAGAAAGAATATTAAAAATAATTTAAAAGCATATGATTTAAATATTATCTCTTCTGTATTACAAAAATATCATAAAGACTTAACTAGTCGTGCAGAAGAACTTGAATTAGCTATTTTTGTTGATTTGGCTAATAGCTTAATAAAATAACTTTTGTAGAGTTATTTTTTTTACATTTAAATGATAAAATTAATTTTTATGATATCTTTCCCTCAAATAGCATTTACTTTTTGTTAATAATTATTTATAATAATATATGTATAGTAAAAGAGAATAGAGGGAGAGAATATGAGTAGTATACATGTTACAAGTGAAATAGGAAAATTGAAAAAAGTTTTATTGCATCGTCCTGGTAAAGAATTATTAAACTTAACTCCGGATACATTAAGCACTTTGCTTTTTGATGATATTCCATTTTTACCAGATGCTATAAAAGAGCACGATGCCTTTGCCAAAGCATTAAGAGATAATGGAGTAGAAGTCGTATACTTAGAAGATTTGATGGCAGAAGTTATCGAGCAAAGTGATAGTATAAGAGCACGTTTTATTAAACAATTTATGGAAGAAGCTGGTATTAATACTAAAAAATATAAAAGATTAGTGGGAATGTATTTAAATAGTATCACTGATTCTAAGCAATTGGTTTTAAAAACGATGGAAGGTATACAAGTTTCAGAAATATATGATGAAAAGAAAGACTATGAAAAAACATTAGTTGATTTAATTCAAACACCCGATAAATTTTTAGCAGAACCAATGCCAAATTTATATTTTACGCGAGATAATTTTGCTAGTGTAGGTAATGGAATTGATCTTCATAGAATGTATTCTAAAACACGTAATCGTGAAACTATTTATGCGGAATATATCTTTAAATATCATCCTGAGTATAAAGATGTTACGCGATATTATAATCGTGAATATCCATGGCATACAGAAGGTGGCGATTTATTAAACTTGAATGATCATGTTGTGGCTATTGGAATATCACAAAGAACTCAGCCAGAAGCTATTGATCAACTTGCCAAGAATTACTTTAGTGATGCAGATTGCAATATCGATACTATTTTAGCTTTTAATATACCTTCAAGTCGAGCATTTATGCATTTAGATACTGTATTTACACAAATTGATAAGTATACGTTTACATATCATCCAGGAATCATGGATACTTTGCAAGTTTATGAAATTACAGAAGGATTTGATCCAACTACTTTTGAAGATTTAGTTGTTAAAGAAATAAATGCACCACTAGGCAAGATTTTAGAAAAATATTTAAATCATCCAGTTACTTTAATTCCATGTGCTGGTGGAGATAAAGTTGGAGCTGAGCGTGAACAATGGAATGATGGCTCTAATACCTTATGTATTGAACCAGGTGTTGTTGTTGTTTATGATCGAAATAATGTAACTAACGAAGTATTGAGACAATCAGGTATTAAAGTTATTGAAATACATGGTGCCGAATTATCAAGAGGACGTGGTGGACCAAGATGTATGAGTATGCCACTAGTTAGGGAGGATATTGAATGGTAAACTTGCGAGGAAGAGATTTTCTAAAACTATTAGATTTTTCTACAGAAGAAATTGAGTATTTATTAGATTCAGCTCATCGTTTAAAAGAGTTAAAACATTTTGGTATTAAGCATGAATACTTAAAAGGGAAACAAGTTGCATTAATATTTGAAAAAGATTCTACGAGAACTAGATGTGCTTTTGAAGTCGGTGCTAAAGATTTAGGTATGCATGCCACTTATTTAGGACCAACGGGTTCGCAACTTGGAAAAAAAGAGACAATTGCTGATACTGCAAGAGTATTAGCTAGTATGTATGATGGAATCGAATATCGTGGATTTGAACAAACAATTGTGGATGATTTAGCTAAATACTCTAAAGTACCTGTTTGGAACGGTTTAACTAATGAATTTCATCCAACTCAAATGCTAGCAGACGTAATGACTATTAAAGAAGAGTTTGGTTCATTAGAAGGAAAAAAATTAGTTTTTTGTGGTGATGCAAGAAATAATGTGGGCAATTCATTGATGGTTGTATCAGCTAAGTTAGGAATGCATTTTACATGTTGCGCCCCTAAGGAATTATTTCCTAAAGAAGAACTTGTTAAAGAATGTCAAAAAATTGCTGAGCAGACGGGAGCAACTATAGAACTGACTGATGATATTATGGAAGGAACAAAGAATGCTGATGCCATTTATACTGACGTTTGGGTTTCAATGGGTGAAGCTCCAGAACTATGGCAAAAGCGAATTGATTTATTAAGTCCATATCAAGTAAACAGAAAAGTAATGGAAAATGCTAAACCTAATGCCATTTTCCTACATTGTTTACCTTCATTTCATAATATAGATACAACAATTGGAAAAGAAATTTATGATAAATATGGAATTAAAGAAATGGAAGTTACAGATGAGGTTTTTGAATCTAGTCAATCTCGTGTATTTGAAGAAGCAGAGAATAGACTTCATACCATTAAAGCTGTAATGTATGAGACACTAAGAAATGAGTAGAATTGTTGTTGCCCTTGGGGGAAATGCATTAGGTAATAATCCCAATGAACAACAAAGAATTGTTCATGAAACGGTAAAAAAATTAGTTGACTTAATTGAAATGGGTCATGAAATAATTATTACTCATGGCAATGGTCCACAAGTAGGAATGATTTATAATGCTTTAGCTAATGTTGATCCAACTACAACACTAGATGATATGCCTTTTCCTGAATGTGGAGCAATGTCACAAGGATATATTGGCTATCATTTACAGCAAGCTATGCAAGATGAATTTGTAAAAAGAAATATGCGTAGACGTGTTATTACCGTAGTATCACAAGTTGAAGTTGATAAAGTTGATCCAGCCTTTAATAATCCTACTAAACCGATTGGAGCTTTTTATGATGAAGCAACTGCTATGAAATTACAAAAAGAAAGTGGTGCTATTTATAAAGAAGATGCTGGACGAGGCTTTAGACGTGTAGTTGCATCTCCAATTCCTAGAAAAATTTGTGAGCTATCTACAATTAAAAGATTAATTGATAATCATAATATTGTAATTACCTGTGGTGGTGGTGGAATACCCGTTATATATACAGAAAAGGGTTATCAGGGCGTTGATGCTGTTATTGATAAGGACAGAACAAGTGCTCTTTTGGCTAGTAAAATTAAAGCTGATATATTATTGATTTTAACGGCTATAGATGAAGTAAAATTAAATTATAAGAAGGAAAATGAAAAAGGATTATCTAAATTAACTGTTGAAGAAGCAAAGAAATATATTCAAAATAATGAATTCGCTAAAGGTTCAATGTTACCTAAAGTAGAAGCTTGTATTTATTTTCTTCTTCATACAAAAAAAACAAAGGCTATAATAGCTTCTCTTGATAATGCTAAGGAAGCTATTAATGGTAAATCAGGTACAACCATTATAAGAGGAGGTGTATAAAATGGCAGGTACTAAAGTAGATGCAAAAAAGAAAAGAATGATTTCTTTATCAGCATTTACAATTATTATTTTAATGATTTATTTACTTGGAATTGTTTCACATTTATTACCAAAAGCAGAATTCATTGGGGAACAAATAGTAGATGGTAGTGGTGTTGTTGGAGCAACTCTATCACAAACATTAATGGCACCAGTTTATGGCTTTGTTGGAGCTGATGGAATTGAAGGAGCAATTCAAATTTGTTTCTTTGTTCTAATATTAGGAGCATTTCTTAAAATGGTTAATTCAACCAATGCTATTGAAGATGGAATTAAGGTTCTTATAAAAAAACTTCATGGTAAAGAGTTAGTTTTAATTCCCATTTTAATGTTTATTTTTTCGGTGGGGGGAACAACATATGGTATGTTGGAAGAAACAGTTGGTTTTTATGCCTTATTAGCTGTAGCAATGGTAGCAGCTGGTATGGATACTATTGTATCATCAGCAGTTGTATTGCTTGGAGCTGGAAGTGGTGTATTAGGTTCCACCATAAATCCTTTCGCTGTAGGTGCTGCAGTGGATGCTGCAAGCAAAGTATTGCCAGAGGGAACTACTATTAATCAAGGAACAATTATTGGTTTAGGAACCATTCTTTGGTTAACGACTTTAGCTATTTCTATTTTCTTTGTTATGCGTTATGCTAAGAAAGTAATCAAGAAAAAAGGTTCAACATTTTTATCACTTCAAGAACAAAAAGATATGAATGCAACCTATGCTGATCAAGATAAAAATAATAAAGTACCAAAATTAACAGGAAAGCAAAAAATTACTTTGATTTTATTTGGTTTCACATTTATCATAATGATAATTGGTTTTATTCCATGGGAAGATTTAGCTCCTGGTGTATTTGAGTTCTTCTCTAAATTTACTGGAAAAATTACTGGTGCACCTTTAGGATATTGGTATTTTAATGAAGCATCACTATGGTTTTTAATTATGACAATTATTATTGGTGTGGTTAATGGTTATCGTGAATCTAAAATTGTTGACATCTTTATTGATGGTGCTGATGATATGGTAGGAGTTATTCTTGTAATTGCAATTGCACGAGGTGCATCAATCTTAATGCAACAAACGCATTTAGATAATTATATTATTTATAATGCATCTAATGTTTTACAAAATGTTCCGAAAGTTATCTTTGCCCCATTAAATTATATTTTACATGCAGGTCTTTCAGTACTAGTTCCATCTAGTAGTGGACTTGCTACATTATCTTCACCAATTATGGCTCCATTAGTACATCAAATTGGTTATAATGTTGAAGTAACTTTGATGGAAATGGTTGCTGCTAATGGCTTGGTAAACTTATTTACACCAACATGTGGCGCAATTATGGGTGGTCTTGCACTTGCTAAGGTTCAATATACGACATGGTTAAAATGGGTAGCTAAAGTAATTGTTACTATTGCTATTGCTAATATGATTATTCTAACATTAGCTATGGTAATACTTTAAATCTAATTTAATAATTTATTAAATAAAGCATATAATTATTTGGAGATGATTATATGCTTTTTAATATTGGCGATTTAGTGACACGAAATTCATATAATAATGATGTTATTTTTAAAATAGTTGATATTGATTATGATATTGCTATTTTAGAAGGAATAAATATGCGATTGTTAGCTGACAGTAAATTAGATGATTTAAAAAAAGAAAATAAAGTAGTAAATGATGATGATGAAATATTAGATCGATTTGGACCTAGTAAATTAAATCGTGATGAATATTTCTATCTCCCTGGTCGCATTTTACATTTAGATTCTGATGATAATTATTTAAGAAGATGTATGAAGTTTTATGAAAAGGTTAATGTTAAAGCTAGTGGTCTTAAAATCAAGGAAAGTGAGCTAAAAGAGAGAATACCACAATTATTAAATGAATATAAGCCAGATATTTTAGTTATAACGGGACATGATGCCTATTACAAAAGAATGGGTAGTGAAGAAGATAATAAAAACTATAAAAATACTTTGAATTTTATTAATGCTGTAAGAGAAGTTAGAAAAAATTATAATCAACAAAACTTAATTATTATAGCAGGTGCATGTCAATCTAACTATGAAGAATTAATAAAGGCTGGTGCTAATTTTGCGAGTAGTCCTAAAAGAATTAATATTCATGCATTAGACCCAGCTATTATTGCTAGTAGTGTAGCTTTATCAGATAAAAATAAAACGATAGATTTATTAAGTATTTTAGATAAAACAAAGTATGGCAAAGATGGTATAGGGGGAATAATTACTAATGGAACAATGTATGTGGGGTATCCGAGATGATTAATAAAATTAAAGAAAATATAGAAAGTCAAAAGGGTAAAATTTTAAAATTTCGCCATAATGGTTCACGTAATCAAATAGAAGAATTTGAAGGAATCATCATAGGAACATATAACTATATTTTTACGATTAAAACAGTTAATGAAAAAGAAGAAATTAAGTCCTTTACTTATAGTGATATTTTAATTGATAATCTAGAAATTTATTAAAAAAATAAAGAAGCAAATTGCTTCTTTATATTATGGGATTTACTATATTAAACTTGTTTTCATTATCGTCGTCTCGTAGTCCCCTTAAAGATTTAGAAAGGTATTCCTTTGCTGACATTCGATATACTGTTAAACAAGGATGTTCTTTAAATAACATGTTAACGTCCTTTCATCATTTTTTTTACTGCCAATATCCTTCTACCAGGAACCTATAAATGAGGCATTAGCTGGAGTTGTTGTATCATAGTAACTACCATAAGTTGAATCAATACTAATTCCGCCTCCGTAGCTAACGGTATAATGATTATATAAATTACCTGAACTAACATTACTATAGGCATGTGCGTAATTGCCACTAGTATATAATTCTGTAATTGTTCCTACATTATCTTGTTTGGCTACATTAAAGTATAAATAAGCTTCAAGTTGAGAAAGTGATCCGCTAGGTAACGAAAATATTGCCGATCCTCCCGTGCTTTGACTTTTTGGTGAACATACTGTTGTATAGCCATCTTGTGAACTAGTTGTACGCCAATCTTCGCGGAATACAACTGGTGTTGCCATTTGAACTTTTAAAGGTTCAATTCCTATACCAATAATATCATTATATCGGTCATCAGGAATAGTTAGCCACTCCATTGTGGTCATAAAACGCATATAGGTATTACTAAGACCAACGATTTTGTTTTTTACATAGATTACACTTGTTGCAAAAACTCCATCATAGTAGTTTCCATATGCTCCTCTAGTATTGGGATTATGTGCTTGCAACTCTTTTTCAGCCATTGCTTCTTCTTTGGTTATTTCTTCCCTTATAAATGATTTGATACCATTTCGCATAATAGTAGTTGTTTTAATGTATTTTCCTGTTTCACTTAAAACTTCACCGTCGAGATTTCTATTTTCTAGGAAAGTTTTTTCGTCCATCCTTGCGATTTGTTTTTCCGTAAAACCAAGTCCTAATAAATTGTTGTACTCTTTTTCTGTCATTTCAATATTATTTTTATTAGTATAATATACTTCATTTGTAGCTTTGACTACAGTTGTGCTTAATAATATCAATGTTGCTAACACAATATTGTAAAGATATTTTTTCATTCATCGCCTCCTTTTATTTTAAAAAATCTCTTTACCGTTTCAGTATACTTTTTTTTGTAGAAATAAAGCAATGCCTATTTTTGAGAATGAATAAAAAAAAAGTCTCTTTTTTTGAGACATCCTTGTTATACATGTATTATATTAAAATAATCTGTTATCATATTTTTTTATGAGTTCAAAATTGATGGTTTCATTTTCTTTTAGAATTTGCTTATCTTTACATATGATTTTAAATTGCAGTTTATCTTTTTTTATATAATCTGGCGATAGTTTACCATAATAGAATATAGTAGAATAATTATTATTATAGTTATTAGTAAGATTGTTTTTTTCATTGATAAAACTTAGAACTCTTGTATCATCGTTATATATTTCGAATTCACAATCTTCTATTTTGGCTGGGGTAATTATATTATTAATTCGGGAGCTTATTCTATTTATATTATATATTGCATAATTATTGGCTTGAATATACGTTCCCTTTAAATCATATTTTTCATCTAAACTATTAAACTCGTAAATTTCAACTGTACCATAGAATTTAAGAGTATAAATGGTGCTAAAAATAAAAAATATTCCCAGTAATATTCCGAGGATAGTTATTATTTTTCGTTTTGTTTGATAATTTTTAAAATCTTTTATATTCTTAAATTTTTGAATAGCTTTATTTTTTAATTTTTCCTTTTTAAGTCTTTGACAAATTGATAGTTCATATAATGAAACATCAAGTATTTCAGATAATTTAATTAGCATATCAAAATCTGGGATACTCATACCACATTCCCATCTTGATATTTTTCTTTTATCAATAAATAGTTTTTCCGCTAAGTCTTCTTGTGTTAATTTCTTTTCATTACGTAAAGTGGCAAGGAATTTGCCCAATTCTATTGCATTCATAAAAATCACCTTTTGCCATTATAACATGAATGTATTTTATGGTTTGAAAAGTCAACAAAATATGATGAAAAAAGACTATTTTTGATAGTCTTATTCAACAGTAACACTTTTGGCTAAATTTCTTGGTTTATCAATGTCTTCACCTTTATAAAGTGCTACATAATAGGATAATATTTGTAATGTTGTGATAATAGTTAAACTTTGAAAAAAATCATTTAGATTATTTACAACAATACTATATTTATAGAAATTATCATTTTGGTAATTCTTATATAGTTTATTAGTTGTTACTAAAAGAATTTTAGAACCACGTGCTTTTGTTTCTTTGAGATTACTAATAGTTTTTGATGCAATATTCTTTCTGGTTACAATACCAACTACTAACATATTATTTTCAATTAGAGAAATTGTACCATGTTTTAATTCACCTGCTGGATATGCTTCTGAATGAATATATGATATTTCTTTCATTTTTAGACTTGCTTCAAGACAAAGGGCAAAATCAATTTCTCTTCCTATAAAGAACATTTCATGATTTTGATATATTTGTTTAGCAATATTTTGATATTTCGTTTTATTATTTACAATATCCGTAGTATCTTTGATTAACTTCTTTAACTCTTTTAAATTATTATTGGCTTCATCCTCGGTAATTTGTTTTCTTTCGTATGCCATTAGTAAGGCAATAAGAGATAGAATTAATGTTTGAGCGAGATAAGCTTTAGTTGTTGCTACTGCTATTTCACAACCAGCCAAACAATAAAGTACTTGGTCACTTTCTCTGGCAATGGATGATGATAAAACATTAATAATACCAAGAGTATCAAGATTATTCTTTTTAGCAATTCTAAGGGCTTCTAGTGTATCAGCAGTTTCACCACTTTGACTAATTAAAATAACTAATTCATTTTCTTTAGGGAAAATCTTTTTGTAGCGGTATTCACTTGCCATTTCAACAAATGTTTCGATGTTTGCATAATTCTCAAAAAGGTCTTTTGAAGCCATACCAGCGTGATATGCACTTCCACATCCAACAATTGTAATTCTTTGGTACTTTTTAAAGCTTCCTATATTTTTTTGTAAACTCTTAATACTCAAATCAGGAACATAATTATCAATAATATTTTGATAAACTGTACTTTCATCATGAATTTCTTTTAACATAAAATGTTGATAACCATTTTTCATAACATCATTTAGATTGCCTTTATATTCATGAGTTTCCTTTATAACAGGTTTTAGTTTATTATTATAGAAAGATAGATTATTATTACTTAGTTTGACAATATCACCTTCATCTAAAAGATAATATTTATTAGTATATTGAAGAATTGCTGCTATATCACTAGCTAAGAAGTAATCACTATTACATTTAGCTATAATAAGTGGGCTATTTCTTCGTATACCATAAATAGTATTAGGTTCATCGTCAAAAATAATAGCGAAAGCAAATGAACCACGAATAATACTGTCAGCCATTTTTAAGGCTTCTAATTTGTTTTTGGTTTCGTTAATACAAAAGTCTATTAAGGCAGCTGCTACTTCGGTATCAGTATCACTTTGAAAACGATATAATTTTTTTAATTTATCTTTTAATTCGATATAGTTTTCAATAATACCATTGTGTACTAGGGTAACTTTTCCAACCTTATGCGGATGAGCATTGACTTTAGTTGGCTTACCGTGAGTTGCCCACCTTGTATGTCCAATTCCAATTGATGAAATATCATTTTTTTTAAGTAACTCTTTTTCTAGGTTTTCGACTTTTCCTTCCGTTTTAACTATTCTTATTTTATTGTCAACATTATAAGCAATACCACTAGAATCATATCCTCGATATTCTAGTGATTTTAATCCAGATATGATTATTTTTTTGGCATCTTTTTTTCCAACATATCCGATTATTCCACACATAAACTTCCTTTCCGATATATTTTTTATGATAATTTTAATTTTACTTTTGTAATATATCTAACGATTTCCCGTAGTAGCATCCGCTCAACTTATCTCGACAACTACTAACCTCGTAGCCTATATGGCATCGCGCTCATTATATAATTTTTGTACGACCCTCCTTTAAAATATATATAACTATCTTTATTATATTCGATTAGATTTAAGAATGCAAATAATACTTTTTGTCTCGATTTAAGTAATGTGTAATTGAATTATCTTAGTTTTTATGTTAAAATACAGTCATATGAGTGGGAGATGAATTGAATGAAAGTATCACAAATAGGTTTAATTTCAAAAAAAATAAATGATTTAGATGAACAATTTCCTGTGCAAGATATGCTATTAAAAACTGGTCAGATTGATCAATTTTCTAGTGGTATTTATGCATATGGACATATTCCATATTTAGTGAAGAAAAATATTGATAAAGTAATTTGTAATGTTTTAGCTAAATATAATTGTGCAGAGATTTCTCTACCTATTTTGCAACCAGAGGGTATTTGGATAGAATCTGGTCGCCTTGATAAATATGTAAGTGATGGTGTCATGTTTCGTTCAATAAATGATAATGGCAATTATTGTCTTGCTCCAACAGCTGAGGAAGCTGTAGTTAGTTTTGCCAAGAAAAGACTAATTTCTTATAAACAGCTACCTGTAACGTATTTCCAAATTGGTCCAAAATTTCGAAATGAATTAAGAAGTAGAGGCTTTTTACTTCGAGGAAAAGCTTTTGATATGATGGACGCTTATAGTTTCGATAAAAATAAAGATGATTTAGATATTTCATATAGTAAAATGAAAGATGCTTATATGGAAATATTTGAAACACTTGGTTTAAAAGTTCAACCAGTTGGTGCTTCAAGTGGTGCCATTGGAGGCAGTAAATCAGAAGAGTTTATGATGATTTCGCCTATTGGTGAAGATAATATTCTAGTTGATACTAAGTCTAATAAAGCTTTTAATTGTGAATTATTAGAGCGTGAAGATGCAAAAGAATATTTAAAAGAAAATTATGGAATTTCAGATATTAATAATTTAGAAAAAATGAAAGCTGTTGAACTTGGTCATATTTTTCAACTTGGAGATAAGTATTCAAAGGCTATGAATGCGACGTTTTTGGATGAAGAGAATAAATATCAAAATTTTATAATGGGATGTTATGGTATTGGCGTTAGTAGAACGCTTGCAATGGTTTATGAGAGTAGTATTGTAAAAAATAATCATAAATTTGAAGGGATATCACTACCGGTTAATTTAACGCCATATGCTATCTATCTTATTCCTAAAAATGATGATTTGGAAAAAATGAATATCGCCGAAAGAATTTACAACGAACTTGATAAAAGGAATGTACCAGTATTATTTGATGATCGCGATGGTTTAAGCATTGGTGCTAAAATAAAAGATAGTAAAATGACTGGTATTCCATATTTTGCTGTTTTAGGCAAAACATTAGATGAAAATAAAATCATGATTGAAGATAATAAAACTGGTATACAAAAAGAAATTAGTATTGATGATTTTGTTGCACTAATGGAAAAATTTGAACATGAACGAAGTAAAAATATTAGATTAGAAGATATTATTTAATAGGGAAAGTTTATGATAAAAAAATACTTATTAATACTTTTGTTAATTCCTTTTATTCTTAGTGGTTGTGCTAATAAGAAAGTTGAGTTGAATATTGTAACCAAAAATATCTCATTAAGAGAATCAGATAATTCAAAGATTGATGTTACTGTTAGTAATGGTGATGAATCATTAATTAAATATGTAAGTCTTAATCCAAGTATTGTCGGTGTTTCAAGTGATGGAATAGTTACTGGTTTGCAGCAGGGTAATGGAATTATTGATGTTAGTTATAATGATATTCACGAATATTGTTATGTTTCCGTTACCATTAATGATACAATAAAAAAAATTAATGTACCAATGGGAGCTATCGTTTTAAATAATCACGATACTTTTAAAGTGGATTATGAGATTGAACCTTCAAATGGTGTTGTTAGTCATATTGAATATATTTCTAATGATTATAATATTGTTGATATTAATAATAATGGTGTACTTACTGGAAAGAAAATAGGTAAAACTAAAATTATTATTACTATTAATAATTATATTTCAAAGGATATAGATGTTTATGTTATTGATAAAGATATTACACCACAGTTTGTGAGTTTACCTATGGATATTACGCAAAAAAAACAAGAATTATTACTTAACGTTTTAAATCAAGTATCATTAGATGAAATTTTTACTTTAAATATTAATGATGCATTATACACTATTACAAGTAGTAATGAAAACGTTGTTACCATTAATAATGGAAGAATAATAGCTATGTCATCAGGAAAAGCTATTCTTACTATTAGTACAATTAATGGTATTACTAAACATTTAAATATTGTAATTAGTGAACCAGTTATTCCTGTGTCACAAATAGTTTTAGAGGGTAATAGTGCATATGATTTAAAAATCAATGATATTCTTAATATAAAAGCTAGTGTTTTACCATTAAATGCAACGGATAAAAAAATAAATTATACTAGTAGTGATTCGTCAATTGCTAGTGTAACGGATATGGGAATTGTTAAAGCGAATAAAGTAGGTACAGCTATTATTACTTTAAGTAGTAACGATGGTAAAAAAAATGTAGCTGTTATAATAAATGTTATAGATAATCCTTCCAATAATACCAGTCATTCAGGAAATAATACTTCATCAAATAATAGTGGACAAAATCATTCAGGAAATAATACTTCATCAAGTAATAATAATCAAAGTCAATCAGGTACAAATATTTCTGGAAGTGGTAGTGATGATGATTTTGAATCATGTCGTAGATCATCACCACATTTAAGTCTTTACATTAACGGAGTAAAATACGGTCAAGATCATTATGAGACAATAAGAGTTGGTAACACGTTGACTGTTAAAGTTAATTTACCAACATATTGTGGCAGTATAATGCAATTAACTCGAAATACAGCCAGTGGTGAGAATGGTTGGAATAACTATGTGTCTCAATATAATTCTCCATCGGCAAGCAATGGATCATTAAGTGGTGTTACTAGTTATACATGGACAATTACTGGTAAAAAAGTTGGTAGTGTGATTTTATCACAAACAGCTCAATTTGATGTTAAAACAAAAAGTGGAAGAACTGGCAATATTAAATCAATGATTCGATTACATATAAAAATAGTTTCCTAGAATTATCGTTTTATGACGATAATTTTTTTTCTAGGAAACTAATTAAATAATAGAAAATAAATGAAAGAATTGCTAAAATAATGATTGCAGTAATTACTAAATTAATATTGAATACTTGGGAACCATACATAATTAAATAACCTAAACCACGTTTTGATACTAATAATTCTCCCATAATTACGCCAATAAAGTTCATACTCATATTAATTTTTAAGGTAGATAAAATATTTTCTTTATTGCATGGCATAATTACTTTAAAGAAAATATCTTTTTTTGTTGCTTTAAAGCTTTTTAGTAGTGTAATATAGTCGTGATTTGTGGCTTTGAAGGCTTGATGTAAATTAATAATAGTAGTAAATAGAGATATTAGTAAACTCATTATAATAATTGATTTAATACTTGCACCGGCCCATATAATAATTAGAGGACCTAAGGCAACTTTAGGGAGAGAGTTTAAAATAGTTAGAAATGGTTCAAATACTTTGGATAAAAAAGTTTTCCACCATAAAATTGCAGCTATTAATAAACCTAAGAATGATGTTATTATAAAACTAATAAGTACCTCATAAATAGTAATACCGATGTGTGATAGAAGTGTATTACTTTTGAACATATTTGTGATAGTTATTATAATTTTTAAAGGTGAACTATAAAGGAATGTATTAATAGTATTGGTTTGTGCTAAAAGTTCCCATATACCAAAAAATAGCAGACAAATTAGTAATTGTACAATATGAATCAGGAGGTTTCTCTTTTTAATTTTTTTTAAATAGTTTTGATGTTCAATACTATATGTGGACATCTAAATCCCTCCAAATCATATCATAGTAATAATTAAACATTTCATCTTTTCGATTATCAATGGGATTCTTTTTGTTTTTTAGTTTGATTTTATATATATTCTTAACCGTACATGGCCTTTTTGAAAGTACAATTACTCTATCTGCCATACTAACTGCTTCGAAAATATCATGAGTTATTAAAATAGCTGTTTTCTTTTCTTTTTTTATGATTTTATACATGTCATTAGATAACGCTAATCTTGTTTGATAATCAAGGGCACTATAAGGTTCATCTAATAGTATTAAATCTGGATTGATTGCTAGTGTTCGAATTAAAGCAACGCGTTGTCTCATGCCACCAGATAAATTGTTTGGATATAAATCCTTAAACTCATATAAACCATATTTCTTTAATAATTCTACAGTTTTTTCAACATTTTCTTTTGTTTTTTTCTTTTCTATATCAAGACCAATAAGAGCATTTTCTAGTACAGTTAACCAAGGAAATAATGTGTCATTTTGTAACATATAACCAATTTTGTAATCATATTTTTTTAGTATATTACCACTTGTTTTGGGTTCTAGTTCAGCTAAAATAGATAAAAGAGTTGATTTTCCACAGCCACTTGGTCCAACAAACACGAGTATTTCATTTTGATAAATATTACAAGATAAATTTTTAATTGCTAAAGTTTCAGTTTTGCTTGTATGATAGTTTTTTGATAAATTATCAATTTTTAATAAAATATTTTCCATAAATATTTACCTCCTAGGGTATTATATGATGATATATTGTCATGCTATAGATATCTATAATAATTTTTATTTTTTTATAAAAAAAATGTCGAAATTTGTAAAAATATGATATAATTATTATGCTAGGATAGTGTAGAAAAGGAGAAGGGTAGTGAAACAAAAAAGCTAGTTTTTTAGATTGTTGGTATTTATTACTATTATTTTACAATGGAACGTAATGTTTTTTTCAAAACAGATAGTAACATGATGATACTAGTAATGCATTATATGATGCCAAAGCCTATATAAGACTAATTAAAATCTATAATGTAGATTTGGAATGATTTACATTGAATATTTGTGTGGCGATATCACAAATTCAGTGAAAAGTCTATGGTTGAAGAGGCTAATTGTGATGCCAATAGAACCAGTGAAGAAACTAATATCAATAAATATAATACTATTATTTTATTTAATTATATTAAAAGCTGGTGAATGATTTTTTAATAATTAGTAAATATAGTTTCACTTTTTAAAGTACAGATTTTATTTCTAATTAAGCAAATCTCTACAAGATATGTAAATGACTTAAACTAGCCTATTTAAGTGATTGGTGAAGTTAGTGGATTATTTTCAAAAACTTTGGAGATTAAAGTTTTAAAAATAAACTATTGTATGATAATTTCTTTTCGCATTGTTTTTAGTACAAATATATTTAATTTTAATGTAGGAGGAGTGTTTGTGAGAAAATTAAATTATTTAGTTCTTGCTTTAATTCTGATGGTTGGCATGACAGTTGAAGTTAAAGCAAGTGATGCTGATGCTGCCTGTATAACGGCATTAGGCAAGCAACAATGTGTACTAAGTGAAGATTTAGTTGTATCAGAAAAACTTTTAGTACAAGGTGAAATCGAACTAGATCTTAATGGACATACTATTAGACCAACTGATACCGCATCAGATACTACCGGACTTGTTATGGTATTACGTGATGCAAAATTAACTATTAAAGATAGTGTTGGTGGTGGTAAGATAGCTGCAGGTGAAAATTTTTGGGCTGCTGTACAATTAACAATGTTTGGTGAGACAGCTACTGGAAGAGAAGCTACATTGGTAGTTGAAAGTGGTACATTAGAAGGATATAACGCAGCTGTTACTGGTAACGGAAATAGACATGATACAAATATTACAATAAATGGTGGTACATTAATTGCTACTAAAAGTACTGGTGTTGGAATTTATCAACCACAAAAAGGTGTTTTAGTAATTAATGGTGGTACAATTACTGGTAGTACAGGTATTGAAATTCGTTCTGGTTCACTAACTGTTAATGGAGGTACAATTACTGGAAATGGTGAATTACTTGTAACTCCAAATGGTAACGGAACAACAACACAAGGTGTAGGTATTGCTATTGCGCAACATACTACTAAGAAAGATATTAGCGTTCAAATTAAAGGTGGAGAAATCAATGGAAAAGTTGCATTATATGAAAGTAATCCACAAAATAATGCTGATGTGAAAGAACAAGTAAATGTTTCAATTACTGGTGGAGAGTTTAATGCTATAAATGAAGGAAACGAAGCAGTACACAGTGAAGATTTAGAAAACTTTATTGTAAAAGGTACTTTCAATAAAGAAATTGATTCTAGTTATGTTTCAAATATCGCCGAAATAAAAGAATCAAATGGTGTTTATACTATTGAACCAGATTATTATGAGGGTATAAATGATAATGTAGTAGAAAAACCAACAGTTGATGTAGGAATTAATACTAAATATGAATCTACAGTTTATACTGCACCTATAGAAACATACGATGTTGATTTAAGTTGGGACGATTTACATTGGGTATTCGTATATGAAGGAACTGCTGCTAATCCAACTAAACAAGTTTGGTTAAGTATTGATGCATATGAAACTTTCCGTGCAAATAATAGTACTTTATCTTCTAATGAGGTAAATGGAAAGATTTTGTCTCAAGTTAATAATTTAGCTGCCCCTGACTTAAATATTGCTATTACTAATCACAGTGTTTTTGCTGTAAATGTAGTAGGTACTGTTGAAGCTCAAAATGATGTTATAAATTATACTAATTCAGCTGGATTAAAAATTGCATTAGACGAAGTAAATCCAACATATAACGCAACAGTTAATGTTAATGGATTAGCAACTAATGCTAATGCTAATTTATTAGTTAGACCAACAGCTACTAGATTCGTAAATGATAATGGTGTTAGCACTACTGTAGCTGGTGAGGTTAATATATCATTTACAAAGGCTAATTAAAATTAGTTAAAAAATGTGTTAGACTCAAGTAATTGAGTCTTTTTTTTTAAAATCATAAAATATTTAGTCAATATTACTGAAAAAGATGATATAATAAGATTGTAAGATTAACAATGAGGAGGACAAAAAGTGAAAGTAGTTGTAAAACCAAATTATAATCAAAGCATTAGAATTAATAATCGTGACATTAAATGCTATAGTAGAAAAATGTTAAAAGAAATGTACCCTAAAGGTAATTATGTTCTTGTTGGTGAGACATTTGAAAATAATAAAAAAGATGAAATTGATACACTTTACTTAGCAAAGAAAGAACTTAGAGTTTCTGAATATGGAAAAAATAATACAATTTTATATGCAAGAAGTGGTTATATAGCTGTTGGTGATAATTTATATGTAGCTATTCTTCAAAATAGAATACCATTTATTTTATTATTTTTATTACTTTTTCTTTTGGGAACTACTGTAAGTGTTTTGGGATATAAACTTTTATCTAAAACGCCCACTGTAGCACCAGAATATCCACTTCCTCCTGAAGATAATAAATCTGAAGATATTCAAGATGATAATTCAGTAAATCCAGAAGTAGGAGAAAAAAATTATGCATCAATTAAAGTTGCTCGTGAAGTTTCAGTTAATTTAAAAAATAGACAGGTTACTCTTCTTTATCAAAACTTCAATGCATCTAATAAGGATGCTGTTGTTTCATTGTGCGTTTTAAAGGATAATAATGAATATATAATTGCAAGATCTGGATTAATTAAAGTAGGAAAAGAAATCAAAACAATGAAGTTAGATGATAATGCAATTAAATTGGTTCAAGGTGTTTATAAAGGAAGAATTAAAGTTGATTTTTATAACGAAACTACAGGAGAAAAGGCGGCAACAACAACTGATTTTGATGATGTCGAAATTACAGTTAAATGATGAAAAATATGACGAAAAATCAAAAATTAGCATTAAAAATAACAATATTAGTTATTCTAGTTTTTATAATTATATTCTTTCTTTTTCTCTTTATAAAAAATCCTTCTGTAATCAAAGGAGAGTTTATTCCTCCTAAAATGGATGATAACTACATAATTGGTAAACCTGTTGGTGTATCAAAAGAATGCATTTATCAAGAAGCAAAGGTAAATGATGAGTATATAGTCTATTTATGTGCTTCACCTTTATTTGAAAATAATAAATTAAATTTATATTTTACATCTTCAAAAAATAATAAAGGTTTAATTAAAATTAAAATTTTAGATTTAAATAATAAAATTATTGGTGAGAGTGGATTAATTGAACCAGATTCATATCTTAAAGATATTTACATAAGCAAAAAACTAATTAATAACGAAAGAATAACAGTTAGAATCATGCATTATGAAAAAAAGACCTATTACAGTCTTGGCGAGCTTAAATTAGATTTATTGGTTAGAGAAATGTAGAAATATTTTAATTATAAGCATAAATTTGCATTATTTGTAGATATTTTGTGGGTATTATGGTATTATTATTTCGGTTAGGCGCATACTAATTTATGAAAAATATTGTCAATTTTAATGAAAAGTAGTAAAATTGTATATATATGAGGTTGATTGTGATATGTTTATTTTTATTTTAGAAATTATCTCTGTTTTTTTTACCATATATGGATTATATTATGTAATAACGGGTCTTTTTGCTTTTGCTAAACCTAAAAAAAATAGTAGTGTAAATGAGGCAATTCATAAGTTTTCTATTATTATTGCTGCTAGAAATGAAGAGGCTGTTATTGGAAATTTAATTGATAGTTTAAAAAAACAGAATTATCCTAAGGATAGTTATGAAATTAGTGTTATTATTAATAATTCTACTGATAATACTTATAAGATTAGTAAAAAACATGGTGCTAATACAATAAAATGTGAGATACCTGTTAAATCTAAAGGTGAGGTATTACGATATGTTTTTAACAAGTTTAAAAATAAAAACTTTGATGCCTATGTTATATTTGACGCTGATAATGTTGTACATCCTGATTTTCTAAAGCATATGAATATTTCATTAAATAATGGCTTTAAGGTAGCTCAAGGATTTAGAGACAGTAAAAATTATCAAGATAACTGGATAAGTGGTTCATATACTTTGTTCTATTATATTCAAAACTTTTTTTTCAATCTATCACGAAAGAAGTTAAATGCATCTGCTTCAATTAATGGTACGGGATTTATGATACGAAAAGACTTTATTGAGAGTATTGATTTTAATCCTGTAACTCTAACGGAAGATGTTGAATTAACTACGGTTTGTGCTATCAAAAATGAGAGGATTGATTTTGTTAAAGAGGCAATAACATATGACGAACAACCAACAAGCTTTAAGGTATCATTAATTCAACGTTTACGTTGGTCAAAGGGTAATTTACAATGTTGGAAGCAATATCACAAAGATTTGATTAAATCATTTAGAAAATATCACAATTTATCATCAATTGATATGTATTTTAATAATTTAGCTGCAATTGTTCAAGTTATTTCAATTCTTGTTGTCGTTGCTAGCCTTATTGAAAAATTATTAACAACAAAAGTTGTTTTCACGGTTGCAGGTATTGTTGGATTATTGATTTCATATATAGGTACATTAATTATATCTCTATTTGTTACAATATATAATAAAAAAAGTGTTACAGCGATGATACCATCATTAATTCTATTTACTGTCTTTATGTTAACTTGGTTTCCTATTAATATTGTTAGTTTATTTAAAAAGAATATTAATTGGAAACATATTGGACATACAAAAAATATTAATATTGATGATATAATAAAATCTAGTTAAAAACTAGATTTTTAAATAATTTTTTTCTTTTTGAAACGTTTATATATTCCGATAATATCTTCAAGTAAATTAGATATCGTACATACTAAGAAAGCGGCTATAACGTCATAGATAAAATGCTGTTTGACAAATAGCGTTGATATTATAATTAAGAAAGCGAAAGTAATGATAATTGCTTTTCTTTTTTTTGTACATGTACTATATAAATAACTAAATACTACTTGAAAGCAAAATAGGCAATGAATAGATGGAAAGCAATTAAGTGGTGGTTCATCATAATAATATGTTATTTTTAATATAAGATTAGTTAGAGGATCATAATTAGGCACTGGTGGACGATACATAATTGTTGGTAAAAATAAAAAGATAATGTCACATATAATGTATCCTATTACACCACTAATAATTCCTTTATAGTAAGCTTTTTCATCTTTTTTATATAGAAGGAAAAAAGCAATGATGCAAAAGGGATAAAACATATTATAAATATAGACAAACCAACCCCAAAAAGGTATTTGATCATCAAGATAGAAATTTATATAAGTTGGATTACTTTGAAAATTCTTTAATAACCAATACATGATCATTTGACCAATCATTAAGATACTTAGTGAAATAATAAATTTCTTTTCTTTTTTTATAAAACTCTTTATTCTTTTCATATACATCACATATATATTATAGCAACTTTTTTTGGAAATGTCATTAAAAGCATGATAGTTTTATTATCTCTTTTGTTTGGGTAAAAAATATAGTATACTCTTGTTAGAGGTATTTATGAGTGATGATATATTAGAATTAAAAGAAGAAATTAAAATTCTTACTGAACGTATTAGTGTTCTTGAAAAACGAGAAAATCGTAGAAGGTCATTAGGTTATTTAAAAATTTTATTTAAGGTACTTTTGCTTGGTTTATTTATTTTTGGATTATTTAAAGGATATAATTACATAGTACATGATTTACCTACAATCATTGATGAAAAAATCAAAATATCAAACATACTTAAGAAAAAATAATTATAACTGTATTCATGCTTAACACTGTTTTATTTGATAATATAAATTAAATCATCGTAGTTAACTTTATTATTAAGTTGTTTAGCATTAATCATTATATCTTGCATATGATTAAAAGATTCTTTTGTAAAATTAGTTGTAATTGGCCAGCTATTAGTTTTCTTATATTGTTCAATTGCAATTATTAAGTCCTCCATTTTAGTATCAGGAAACTCTGGTTCAATTATTTTAGCTATTGTTTTGCTATCATTATTGTTGACAAAATCAAGTCCTTTTTGGATAGCTTGAGTAAATTTTTTTATTGTATTTGGATTGTCTTCTATATATGATGATTTAGCACTATATGATGTATAAGGTATTACTCCTCCAAGTTCACCGAGGGATGCAACAATATATCCATAACCTTCACGTTCAACTTGTGATGCATTTGGTTGAAATAAAGATACAAAGTCACCAGTTCCACCAATAAATGCTCCTTGCATAGATGCAAATGCTATGCTAGTATCTATTGTTAATTCATTTTTATTAATACCATTTTTATTTAAAATATATTCTAGTGTCATTTCTGGCATACCACCAAGACGTCCACCAATGTAGTATTTTCCTTTTAACATATTGATGTTGAAATTATTAATTTTTTTTCGTGAAACAATAAAACTACCATCTTTTTGTGTTAATTGAGCAAAAGTTTTTAAATAATCTTTTTCCCCACCATTATAGATGTAAATAGTTGCTTCACTACCAGAAAAACCGATTTGAGCATCTCCTGATAAGACAGCTGCTCCTACTTTATCAGCCCCAGGTGTTAAAAGAATTTCTACGTCTAATCCTACGTCATTAAAATAGCCATTGTGTAGACTAACATACTGTGGTGCATAAAAAATGCTATGAGCAACTTCTGCTACTGTAATTTTAATTTTACTGTTGTTATTTTTCTTAAATAATACAACTAAAGCTAATGTAAAAATTAAAAATAAAAAAAGTATTTTTCCAATTTTATTTTTCATATTTCCTCCTCATGGTAGTATATGAAAAATTGAAAAAATTGACATTATTGCATAAAAAAATAGACATTTGTCTATTTTTTTAGTACAAACTTATAAAAATATGCAGCAAGCATAGCTCCAAAAAGTGGTGCTACAATAAAGACCCAAAGTTGTGATAATGCTTCTCCACCTTGTAAAAGAGCTGGTCCAATACTTCTAGCTGGATTAACAGAGGTACCAGTAAAAGGTAGTCCAAATAAATGAACTAGTGTAAGGGTTAAACCAATAACTATTCCAGCAACGTGAGCATTATCTTTCTTTTCGGTTACTCCAAGTATTGTAAGTACGAAAACAAAAGTTAAAATTACTTCAACAAGAAGTGCTGCCCATACAGTTACAGTTGTTCCATTATATCCATTAGCTCCAAGTGATGTAAAACTTCCAAGAATAGCTCCAAGAATTACGGCACCTATTATTGCACCAAGAATTTGCGCAATAACATATTGGCAACACTCTTTCCATGTCATTTTACCAGCTAATGCCATTCCAAATGATACTGCAGGATTAATATGACAACCTGATATATTACCAATTGAATAGGCCATTGCAACAATTACTAGTCCAAAGGCAAGAGCTGTACCAATATAATTAACATTTGTTGCTACAGCTACACCACAAGCAAGTAAAACAAGCATCATTGTTCCAACAAACTCACAAAATAACTTTTTCATTTCTCCTCCTTCTAATATAAGTATACAATATTTTTTAAAGAAAAAACATAAAAAGAGCAATTTTATGTTTTTTAATAAATAATAGAATCTTCAGAATAAAACTTTGCTTCACATATTAGATTGACATCTAATTTTTTTAAAGCTTTAAGCTCATTATCTGGAACAATATATGTAGAATAGGCATCAATCATACTAAGTTCTTTTAAGTGGTCAAGAGCATTTTCTACGGTAGGATTTGTAACGGAACAAATAGATAAAGCAATTAATACTTCACTTAGCTCTAATCGCTTATGTTCATCATGTAGTTCACTACTTTTAAGTTTTTTAATTGGCTCTAAAATATTCTTGGGAAGTAATTTGATTTTATCTGGAATATTAGATAAATCTTTAATTGCATTAATGACACAACTAGATATTGGACTTAATAAATCTGTTTCTTTACCTGTAATTATCTTACCATTATTTAATTTCATGGCGACAATATGACTGTTTTTTTCACAGGCTTTTTTTTCAGCTACACTGATGATATCAAAATAGTCTCTATCAATGTTTAAATTATTCATTAACATTTTAATACGATTTGGAATATCAATACTAGATTGTCCTAATTTATAAGATTTCATACTGTTAAAGTAACGTCGTATTATTTCTTTTTTTCCTGCATCACATAATACTTCATCAGAAATAATACAACTACCTATCATATTGACACCCATATCAGTTGGTGAATAGTAAATATCTTTGCCAGTAATTTTAAACAAAATGGCTTTTAAAACAGGAAATAATTCAATGTCACGATTATAGTTTACAGCTTTAATATTATATTTTTCGAGATGAAAAGGATCTAACATATTAATATCGTGTAAGTCAGCAGTTGCAGCTTCATAGGCTACATTAACGGGATGATTTAAGGGAAGATTCCAAACTGGGAAAGTTTCATATTTGGCATATCCAGCATTTATTCCTCGTTTGTGTTCATGATATAGTTGTGATAGACAGGTGGCAAGTTTTCCACTACCTGGTCCAGGAGCATTTACTAATACAAGTTTTTTGGTTGTTTCAATATATGGATTAGCTCCATATCCTTCTTCAGAACAAATCATGTCAACATCAAGAGGATAACCTTTGGTAGGACGGTGAATATAGTGTTTAACTTTGTTAAGATTTAATTTGCTAATAAATTTGTCAACTCCTGGTTGATCATTAAAAAGAGTAATAACAACAGAATTAATACTAAAACCTAATTTTCTTAAATTATCAATTAGTCTTAATACTTCAATATCGTATGTAATACCATATTCTTCACGGCGTTTATTTTGTGATATAGCGTCGGCATTAATACATAGAATTATTTCTAGGTCTTTTTTTAGTTCTTGAAACATTTTGATTTTGACATTTAAGTCAAATCCTGGTAATACTCTTTTAGCATGGGTGTCATCAAATAATTTACCGCCAACTTCTAGATATAATTTATCGAACATTTTAAATCGCTCTTTTATTTTGGCACTTTGTATTTTGACATATTTTTCATTATCAAATCCTTTTGTCATATTAACCTCACTATTGGGATATATTCCCTTAATTTACTTATTCATTATATAATATTTTGAGTAACATGTCAGTATTTTTTTGTGTAAAGTATTATTTTTTTTATTTATAATTAATTGTTTAAGAGCGTTTTTATAGTATAATTCAATATAGAGTAGTAAGATACTCATTTTTTATGAAAGGAGGAAACTTGTATTCATCAATTGTTTATCTTGACACAAAGTATGGTAGAATTACATGTCATCTAAAAGAAATAATGCAAGAAAAAAATATTAGTCTTTATCGATTATCTAATATATCGAATATAAAATATGAAGTTATAAAACGGTATTATGATGATTTAGTATTACGATATGATTCAGATATTCTAGCTAAATTATGCTTTTGTCTTGAGTGTGAATTAAGTAGTCTTTTGCAGTATGAGAAGTAATTATTATTCCTTATATATGGTATCCCTATATAAGGAGTTTTTTTTTATAATTTATGTGTTATTCTAATTAACAAACAAATTGATTGATGTTGGGGTTACATGAAAATGTCATTGACGTTTTGTTGAAAAGAAAGGAAGAAAATGAAAAAAATAATGATGTTAATTTTTACGTTAATATGTCTTTTTAGCGTAAAAAATGTCTTTGCCCAAAATCAATATCAATTAACATTAGAAAAGCAAGATGGAATATATTTTTCAAGACGTGGTAGTGATTTCAATGATGATTCACACCCTTATTACTTATATCGTTTTGGAAATATTTATGCATATTGTATTCAACCTGGTAAAAATTTTAAAACATATACATATTTAGGATTGGATAATTATATTGATTTACCTGTGAGCGAAGAAGTAATGAAAAAATTAGAGCTTATTGGATATTATGGTAGGGATTATCCAGGTCATGATAATATTCGATATAGTATGGCTGCCCAAGCACTAATATGGGAATTGACAGGAGTTGATAAGGTTACTTTTTGGACCAAGCAGTATGAACAAGGAGAGGAAATTGATGTAACAAAAGAAAAAAATGAAATTTATCGTTTAATTGAAAAGCATAATACAGTGCCGAATCTTCCAAAAACCATTAATGCTGATTTGCAGAAAGAATTAGTGTTGGAAGATACAAATTATGTACTAGAAAATTATGAAATTATTGATAGTGGTGGAAATAATGTTTCGTTAAATGGTAATGTCTTGCGTATTATTCCACAGAAAGTAGGAGATAGTATAGTATCTTTAAAACTTAAAAGATATGATAATTTAAAAACTTTAATTTTTGTAGGTAAGGATAATAGTGATTCACAAATTCTTGGACGACTTCGTTTTTCTGAAGAAAAAACATTTGAAATTAAAATAAAGACAAATGGTATAAAATTAGAAGTAACTAAGGTAGATGAAAATAATAATAAAGTAAAAATTGAAGGAATAAGATTTAAAATTAAAAACCTAAATAATAGTACTTATATATGTGAAAATGAAAAATGTGAGTATGTAACAAATAAAGATGGTGTTTTTAAAACACAATATTTAGATTTTGGAGAATATCAAATTGAAGAAATTGAAAATCAAGTAATACCTGGATATACATGGAATTCTGAAAAAATAAATGTTTTAATTCATCCATCTGCCAACTATAGGTGGAAAAATGATGCTAATTATTTAGAAGTTAATTTCAAAAATAATCATGTTAAAAGTATTATTACAATTTATAAAAAGGGTGAGAAGGTAATTTTTCATGATAATAAAATTATTTATGAGGAAATTATGTTACCTAACTTTGAGTTTGATTTGTATAATGTAAAGGATGAATTCATTAAAAGAGTTAAAACTGATGAAACTGGAAAAGCAGTTATTTATAATGGTCCGGTCGGAAGTTTATATTTATTAGAAAGAACTAGGTTAGATAATTATGTTATTGAAGAAGATAAAAAAACATTTGATGTTAATCAAGTTAATCAGTATGCATCTGAGGCATCAGCAATACTTACATATTATAATTATTTAAAAAAAGGAACATTAGAGTTTAAAAAAATAGATAGTAAAACGAATATGGGAATAGAAAATACGGTAATTGAAATATATAATGAAAGTGATGAATTATTACTTACTAGAAAAACTGATGATGATGGAATGATAATAATTAATGATTTACCTTTCGGTAAATATTACATTAAAGAAAAAGAAGCAAATCCACGGTATCAAAAAAGTAATGAAATTATTTTTTTTGAAATAAAAGAGCATAAAGAGGTAGTTAAAGTTACAATGACTAATGATTTGGCAACAGGTAATTTAGAAATCCATAAATATGGTGAAGAATTAGTTATTAAAGATAATGAGATTAAATACGAACAAAAGCCACTAGATAATATAGAGTTCATGTTATATAGTGATGATAATACTTTAATTGCTCCGTTAGTAACTGATAGTAATGGATATGCTAAACAAGAATTAGAATTAGGTAAATATTATATTAAAGAAAAAAATATACTTACGAGTTACCAAAAAAATGATGAACAATATTCCTTTGAAATAAAAAAGGATGGTGAAGAAGTAATAGGTGTTCATCTTGAAATTAATAATTATTTAAAAAAAGGTAATGTAGTAATTATGAAAGAAGATTATTATACGGGTATTGGAATACCAAATACAATAATTGAAATATATAATGAAAAAGATGAGTTATTACTTACTAAAAAGACAGATATGAATGGAAAAATAAATATAGAAAATTTGCCACTTGGTAAATACTATATTGTTGAAAAAGAAGCAAACTATTTTTATCAAAAAAATAATCAAAAAAAGTATTTTGAAATCAAAGAAAATGAGGAAATAGTAAAAGTAAAGCTAGCTAATAAAAAAATTGTTGGTAATTTAGAAATAATAAAAAGAGGAGAGCAATATAAAATAAATAATAATGAGATTAATTATGAGAAAATTTGTCTAGCTAATATTGAGTTTTTACTTTTTAATGAAAAAGATGAATTAGTTAATGTTATTAAAACAAATAAAGAAGGCTACGCTAAATATGACAATTTGCCACTTGGTAAGTATTATTTAATTGAGAAAACTAGGTTAAATAATTATATTATAAATAATGATAGAATAACTTTTGAAATAATTAAAGATGATAATATGGGAGTTGATGTTAAATTAGAAATTGACAATTATTTAAAAAAAGGAACATTAGAGTTTACTAAGGAAGATTTGAAAACACATGATGGTATTTCTAATACTATTATTGAGTTATATGATGAAAAGAATAATCTATTATTAACTAAGGAAACTGATGAAATGGGAAAAATAATAGTAGAAAATCTACCAATAGGAAAGTATTATATTGTTGAAAAAGAAGCTAATAGTTTATATCAACTAACGAATGAAAAGGTATCTTTTGAAATAAAGGAAGATAAGGATATTGTTAATGCTACAATGACTAATGAAAAAATATCTGTTAAAGTTCCTAAAACGGCTACTAATGAGGGAATTGTTGTGCATTCACTATTTGCTTTAGTCTTACTATTTGGATTTGGGAGATTTTATTATGAACGAAAAGAAACCACTTAGTTTAATGTTTATTATTCTTGTTATGGCTATGTTTTGTAGTTATCATATTTACTATTATTTTATTAATAAGAATAATAATGATTTAGTAAAAGAATATGATTATTTCGAGAACAATACTAAAAGTTATCCACAACATATTGTGGAAAAAGTTCGTAATGAGAATATACATGAACAGTATTATGCAATTTTAAAAATTTCTAAAATTAATTTAGTTGAAGGATTTTATAATGTAGATAATAAAAAAAATAATGTAGATACTAGTGTTACGATGTTAAAAGAAAGTATAGCACCTAATCATAAAGGGTCAGTTATGTATTTAGCAGCTCATTCTGGAACAGGGTATTTAGCATATTTTAAAGACTTAGATAAATTAGAGATAAATGATATTATAATTATTAATTATCAAAATAATGATTATAAATATATTGTTAATGAAATATATGAAGAAGAAAAAAATGGTAAAATAACAGTTAATCATAATATTCATGAAAATTACTTGGTTTTAACAACCTGCAGTAAAAATAAAAATCAACAGTTAGTTATTACTAGTAAATTAATTAATAAAAATTGATATAGTATGTTTTGACAAAGTCATTATTAAAAAACAACCATCTTGGTTGTTTTAATTTTATATTACTGTTGGCACTAAGAAATAAATAAGAAATAAGATAAAAATTATTAGCGTAATCCAGGTTATTTCAAGTTTTGGCTTTTCTTTAATAACTCCATTGTTATATCTCGCTAAATCAATAACATAAATGACAAAATCAATAATAGTGAAGGAAATAATACCTGCTCCAATTCCATTGGTAATTGAGTATGATAGTACCATGATAATAATAGTGATAAATGATGGTACAGCATTTTTTATATTTTTAAAGTCAACATCTAAAACATTTTGAATCATTAAGGCTCCAACATAAATTAACGCTGATGATGCAGCTGCAGATGGAATAAAAGCAAATAATGGTAGTAGAAAAATAGAAAGTAGGAATAATATTGATGTCGTAAGAGCGGTAAAACCAGTTCTTCCTCCAAGAGCTACTCCTGTACCACTTTCTACGAATGTTGTTACTGTGCTTGTTCCAATAAAGGAACCTATAATAGTTGCAGTACTGTCAGCATACATTATTTTACCATAGTTTATAGGCTTGTCATCTTTATCCATTAAGTTAGCGTTTTTGCAGCATCCAATAACGGTTCCCATTGTATCAAACATATCAATCATACAAAAAGATATTATAATCATTATTCCGGTTAATAGAGAACCTTCTGGTAGAATGAATCCATCTTTAAATATTGATAAAAATACTTCGTTATTATTAAAGAAATTTCCAATATTTTCCCAGAATTTCCAACTTATTCCTGGAATATTTCCTGCTAAAATATCAATATTTGCGACACCAAGTGGAATTGCAAGTAAAGTAGCTGATGCAATACCAATAATGACAGAACCACGTACTTTGTAATGTGACAAAATGGTTATAATGAATAAACCAAATAATGAAACTAATGCCATACAACCTTCACCACCTAATGTCCATACATTGGGGTTATTTAAATCAATTAATTGAACTAGTGTAAAATCATTACCAACAATAATATGGGCATTTTGTAATCCGATAAAAGCAATAAACATTCCGATACCGACGGAAATACTGGTTCTTATTGGTTTTGGAACTCCATCAAATATTTTTTCTCTTAAAGATATTTTTTCACCATTTTTTTTCTTTCCTGCAGGAATAAAGGATAATAGTAAGAAAATAATACCACTAATAAATACAAAGGTCATAGCGTTACCATAAGAGAAACTAAATCCCATACCACCACCAATAATAGTTCCAACAAGGGCATTAAGTCCCATTCCTGGAGCTTGAGCTAGAGGCATTTTAGCAACTAAAGCCATCAAAATTGTTCCAATGAATGATCCTAGTGCTGTCGCAATAAAGACACTAGAGAATCGTGGGTCAGCTGTACCACCTAATAAAATATTATTAGGATTTACAACCAAAATATAAGCCATAGCTAAAAAAGTCGTTATTCCTGCAAATAATTCAATTTTACGATTTGATTTACGTTTTGATATTTCGAAAAAATTATCTAACTTATTTTTCATTTGACACCTCTATACTATAATTTAATTATGGCATGTCTTTTTTTAAAACGCAAGTAAAAATGCAAAAGATACAGTATACTTGTAAACAATAAAATGTAATATAAACGATTAAGTAGAAAAGTATTTATGCTCTTTTCCCCCTGAAGAGAGCATTTAACCGTGCTCTCATTTTTTATGCCCATTTTATAAGGGTTTGCGAGGCATCAGTTTTGCTAAAATAATTTTAGGTACAATTTAGGTACAAAAAATTTGATTTTAAGAATAGTTCATTGAAGAAAAGTGCCGAAAGTGGCAAAAATCTTCAATGGATTTTTTTACAGTGATACGGACAATATAGATTTTATCCGTATGATTGTATTGCTATTATACCGCAAACGGTATGATATGTTTAGTATAAGATCATGGTATAATACTTATGAGGAGATGGCTTATGGAAAAGAAAGAAGAAATAATTAGTAATAAAATCAAATGTAAAAAATGCGGAGATATTATAGAATCTAAAAATACAAATGATTATAAAAGATGTTCTTGTGGAGCTGTTGCGATTGATGGAGGAAAAGACTATTTAAAAAGAATTGGTAATGAAGAAGATTATGTAGAATTATCTATAACAAAAAAGCACTAGCTAAAGCTAGTACTTGTGTAAGATAATAAACCTTAGTTATTCAAGATTGTCTTTTTTACTGCCGTTTGGTTTTGATACTGGAGTTTTACCACTACTATCATGTTTAATGTAATATCTATCGCTATAAACAGAGTTACCACTTTCAATTCTTTTTACAAATTGATTAAGTGAAATTTTGTGATGGTTTCCAGTGTTAATGAACAAATCGTTTTTGCCTGTACTTGTTTGATGTATAGCTTTAACTGTTGCCATAATAACACTTCCTTTCTTTAAAACGGATTTACAATCCTATTAAAAGAAAATGTTTTAAGATCACAAAATTGTGATATACTAATAATAGGATGTTAATCCAAAATTAGTTTGTGAGATAAATTATCTTACACATTGAGGAGAAGTTTTGCAGAACTTCTTTTTATTTCCTCATAACCATTATATCATAAGATAATTAAAAAAAACAGTGTTAAATGTGAAAAAGTCACATAAAAGTATTGATTTTTTATAAAAAAGATGTATAATAACCTTCACAAATGAGAAAAATTGTAATATAATTATATTAAGAATAGGAGGATTGTTAATATGTTAATGGGATTTAAAGTTAAGAATTTTAGATCTTTTGATGAATTACAACATTTTTCAATGTTGGCAGGGAAGGTTAGAAATAATGAGAATCATATTATTGAAACAAATAATAAAAAGATTCTAAAATTTTCTGGGTTGTTTGGAGCTAATGGCTCAGGGAAGTCTAATTTAATAATTGCTATAAGTATTATTAAAGGTATTTTTAATGGTGGAATTAGAACTTTAATAAATAATCAATTCTATAGAGGAAAAAATGGTGATCCAAACAAGGATTCATATTTTGAATATGAGATAGAAATAGACAAAAAATTATATTCATATGGATTTGAGTTAAATTTTTCAAGAAACGAATTAGTTTCTGAATGGTTAATAGATATGACTAAACCAACAGAAAAAATCATTTTTGAAAGAGATTTAAAGAAAAATGCAATTGGATCAGATATAAAAGAAAAAAACGAGTATTTTAATACTTGTTTAAAAGAAATGAAAAATAATAACTCAGATTTATTTTTGCTTGAAATGTCGAGAAGATTAATAATGTCAAAAAACAATGATGTTTTCTTTAAAGATATTATAAATGTATATAATTTTTTAGCAAATGATATGATAATTATAAGACCTGTATCGCATAAATTATTACCATTAGATTATGTTTCAAAAAAAGATAAAATAATTAAATATTTAAATAAAATGGATATTAACATCAATGATATTATATCTGATAATTATGATATTAATAGTATTAAATCAAGAATGTCAGATGTTGATTTTGCCAATTTTATTAATGATTTTGAGATGATATCTAAAATAGCAAAAATAAATAGCTGTACATTGAGAATTGAAAATGATTTATATCTTGTTAAGAAAGATGAAAATAATAAATTTGAAGTAAAAAGTTTAAAGTTCATGCACAATAATAGTGAATATTCTTTTGGAGCATATGAAGAGTCAGATGGTACAATTAGAATATTAGAATTACTTGATATATTATTAACTGATAATAAAGTTTATTTAATAGATGAATTAGATAGTAGTTTACATCCATTACTTGTTGAGGGATTACTAAAATTATTTTTAGAATCAAATAATACTAACCAATTGATAATAACTACGCACGAATTAAAGACCTTAGATTTTGACTTAGTAAGACGTGATGAAATATGGTTTGCAGAAAAATCAGAAGAAGGAAGCACAAGAATATTCTCTCTAGAAGAATTCAAAGATGTAGCAAGATTT